>OWIJ01000935.1_pt1 | contig 18443 bp, 10 predicted proteins | sample 1732821 | NCBI WGS metagenome assembly OWIJ01 (sample SAMN05065759, study PRJEB22554) | human gut metagenome | biome: ENVO:2100002; feature: ENVO:00000062; material: ENVO:00002003 | host: Homo sapiens | place: USA | reverse complement strand
TAGATTCCATGAGTAAAAGAAAACTTACCACCAAATTTGAAGAAGAACCATTTTTTGTATGGAAGCACAAAAACGATGATGCCAATTTTTCTGCCAGGATAAAAAAGGCTGTATTTTCTCCGGATAATTGCAAAAAACGATATATCTTTGGAAGAGATCATTTTATTAACCTTAAAAGACTAAAGACTGATTCCTGATGAAGCATTTTACCGGCATATTATTTTTACTTCTTCTCTGTTTCTCTTGCACCCCGGTACATGATGCGCCATTGGAGCAGGCTCTCACATTGGCGGGAGACAATCGGAAGGAACTTCAACAAGTATTAGGGCATTACGAAGGCGATTCGTTGAAACATAAAGCTGCCTGCTTTTTGATTGAAAATATGATTGGTAAAGGAACTATCCGTTATTTGCTTCGGGAGAGTGATAGTTGTTATATACAACAAGAACCCGAGCCGGACTTAACGTGTATAACAGCCGACTATTTGATAGAAAACATAGATCTGGCTTTTGAAGTCTGGCAAAAGTATCCTTGGTGCAAACAATTATCTTTTAGAGAGTTTTGTCGGAATATATTGCCTTATCGGTTAAAACAGGAGCCTTTGGACCGATGGCGTTCTTACTATTATACACGTTATAAAATGACGGTCGACTCGTTGGCACGAGCAGGGGCTACCATGAGAGAGATTGTTTTCTTCTTTAACTCACAGCATGGAAAGAAATATCTTCATGATGCTGCCAAAATACCGGGGGACTTCTCTATCGAGTTGATAGAAAAGCTGGGAGGGGGCACCTGTGATCATCTGGCGTTGAATGCTGTACAGTTGATGCGTGCTGTCGGTATCCCCCTGAATCTTGATATTCTTCCATACCATGGCAAAGTGAATGGAGGACATGCTTATAACAGCTTTACCGATGAAAATGGAAAATTTTTCTATTTTTCTCCTTATGAGCGCGAACCGGAACGGAATCAATGGATTGCTCCTTTGGTACAGCGCGTCTGCTATGAACGTCAGCCAGAGCCGAAAATAGGGCGTAACCGTTGGAATGCACAATTGGCCAATCGTTTACTGAAAGAGGTAACTGCCGAATATTATTTGTCCGATAGTGTCCGGTTACCTGTACATACATCGGATACGGTGGCTTATATAGCTACTTTTAACCGTGGAGCTTTCAAAGTAGTGTCGCAGGGAAGAGTAGAAAGCAACAGTGTGCTGCACCGTGTGTTACCTTACGGATTACTTTATTTTCAGATGGCGGATAAGAAAGGAAAGTTGGTTCCGACAGGGAATCCGTTTGTGATGACTCCGGATAGCATTCACTTCATTACTCCGATCCGGCAGACCACTGTGCTGAATGGTATTCTTACGTATGATGTAAAGCGGGTTTTAGAGTTGGGCGATGAAGCATATACTTTGTATTATTGGAAAGACGGCTGGCAACCGGTTAAAGAAGTGACTTCTAAAGATTCTCGTACGCTCGATTTTGGAGAGGTACCTGTCCGGTCTTTGTTTCTTGTATGTGGAAATACTTATATGGGCCGTATGCAGCGTCCTTTCTTGTTGGAGGATGGAAAGCCGGTGTATTATTGACAGATGAGGCTTTTGCTAATATCTGTTTTTTATGAGATATATAAGGATAGTAGTGGAAAAAACAGTCATTTTCTGATAATATTGCCAGTTCGGAGATCTTCTTGCTTTGTATCTTTTAGGTGAGATTTGTTTGTCGGTTGTTTCTAAAACAATATATTTGTGAATGAATAATCGTATAATATGCAATCTATGATTACAACTCAGTTACTCCGTCCCCAGAGCATTGTCGTAGTGGGGGCTTCGAACAATACACATAAGCCGGGCGGCGCTATTCTGAAGAATCTGATTAACGGTGGTTATCAGGGAGAACTGCGGGCTGTCAACCCCAAAGAAACAGAAGTGCAGGGAGTGCCTTCCTTTGCCGATGCAAAGGAGTTACCCGATACAGATCTTGCTATTCTTGCTATTCCTGCAGTTCTTTGTCCGGAGGTGGTGGAAACACTGGCCGCAGAGAAGCAGACGCGGGCTTTCATAATTCTTTCGGCCGGATTTGGAGAAGAAACGCAGGAAGGCGCTTTATTGGAAGAGCGCATTCTTGAAACTGTTAATAAATATGGAGCGTCATTAATTGGCCCGAATTGCATCGGATTAATGAATACCTGGCATCACAGTGTGTTTACGCAACCCATTCCCAATCTGAATCCCCATGGAGTAGATCTAATTTCCAGTTCCGGCGCTACTGCGGTGTTTATTCTTGAATCGGCAGTGACAAAAGGACTTCAGTTTAATTCTGTGTGGTCGGTGGGTAATGCTAAGCAAATAGGTGTAGAAGATGTATTGCAATATATGGACGAAAATTTTGATGTCCGGAAAGACTCCAAGATCAAGTTGATTTATATAGAAAGCATCAAGAATCCGGATCGTCTGCTGTTCCATGCCTCTTCATTGATTCGTAAGGGTTGTAAAATCGCGGCTATTAAAGCAGGGAGTTCGGAGAGCGGAAGTCGCGCTGCATCATCTCATACGGGAGCTATAGCCAGTTCTGATTCAGCTGTGGAAGCTTTGTTTCGTAAAGCCGGTATAGTGCGATGCTATTCGCGGGGTGAATTGACAACCGTCGGTTGTATTTTTACTTTGCCTGAGTTAAAAGGAAAGAATTTCGCTATTGTCACTCATGCTGGTGGACCGGGGGTGATGCTGACTGATGCTCTTTCGAAAGGTGGACTCAATGTACCTAAACTGGAGGGTCCGGTCGCTGAAGAGTTGAAGAGCAAGCTTTTTCCCGGGGCTTCCGTAGGCAATCCGATTGATATTTTGGCAACCGGAACCCCCGAGCACTTAAGTATTGCCATTGATTATTGTGAAGAAAAGTTCGAAAATATAGATGCGATTCTCGCCATATTCGGCACACCGGGATTAGTGACTATGTTTGAGACTTATGAGGTATTGCATCAAAAGATGCTGACTTGTAAAAAGCCACTTTTCCCGGTTCTTCCTTCTGTGCGTACGGCCGGTGAAGAGGTTGCCTTTTTTTTAGAGAAAGGTCATGTCAACTTTGCTGATGAAGTGATGTTGGGAACTGCTTTGTCACGTATCATAAATGCTCCAAAACCTGCTGTTCCGGAAATTGAACTTTTTGGTGTAGATGTACCCCGCATTCGTAGGATTATTGATTCTATTCCGCAGAACGGCTATATCGAACCCCATTATGTTCAGGCGTTGCTTCATTCTGCCGGTATTCCGGTAGTCGAAGAATTTGTATCGGGTAATAAAGACGAAGTACTTGCTTTCGCGCGACGCTGTGGATTTCCGGTGGTGGCCAAGGTTGTGGGGCCGGTTCATAAATCGGATGTAGGAGGAGTGGTACTCAATATTAAAGGTGAACAGCATTTGGCGTTTGAGTTTGACCGCATGATGCAGATACCTGAGGCACGTGCTATCATGGTGCAGCCTATGCTGAAGGGAACGGAGTTGTTTATCGGGGCTAAATATGAAGAAAAGTTCGGGCACGTGGTGCTCTGTGGACTGGGTGGCATCTTTGTGGAAGTTTTGAAAGATGTTTCGTCCGGTTTGGCTCCTTTATCTTATGAAGAGGCTTATTCGATGATTCATTCCCTCAGGGCCTATAAAATAATACAGGGAACTCGTGGGCAAAAAGGAGTAAACGAGGATAAATTTGCAGAAATTATTGTACGCTTATCTACGCTGCTTCGTTTTGCGACAGAAATCAAAGAAATGGATATAAATCCGTTGCTGGCAACAGAAAAGGAGGTTGTTGCCGTTGATGCCCGTATTCGCATAGAAAAATAAACATTACTTTCGGAATAAAAAAGAAGGATATCAGATGCAGTATTACACTTACTTCTGCGTTTATTAAAATGAGATGGACTTTAAACGCGAATTCTATATATGAAAAAGAAAAACGAACAATGGCTACGATACAGTAATCGGGCGCTTTCAGGATTACTTATGTTGTTTGGATTTGTGTCTTGTGACAATGGAGGTGGAGATATACCTGTAGAATATGGGATGCCTTCTGCTAAATATCGGGTGAAGGGCAAAGTGATTGATGCGGATACGCAGGAACCTGTACCGGGTATAGAAGTGGTCACCGGAGCTGTGCATACGGGCGATGGCAAAGAATGGCTCAGTTATCCGGATACGTTGATCACTGATAAAGATGGAGCTTTTGCTACTGAAAGGACGGAGTTTCCATCTAAAAAATATCGTTTTATCGTTCGCGATGTGGATGGTGATGCCAATGGTACTTATTCTAAGGATAGTGTCGAGGTAGAAGCCGGTGGATTTACAGGTGGCAGCCATTGGTACCGTGGAGAAACAAGTATTGATAAAACAATTGAAATCAAGAAGGAGACAGCAAAAGACAATGAAAAATAATTCTGGACGATTGTCACTTTGCAAACGCCTGGGGTTGGAAATAGCCTTAAAGATAAGAAATAACCTCAGGGAATTGCATCCGTTGCGTCAACTTTTCTGGGAATGTACATTACAGTGTAACTTGGCTTGTAAGCATTGTGGCAGTGATTGTCGGAAAATGTCGGAGCAGAAGGATATGCCTGCAGCGGATTTTCTTCAAGTCGTAGATTCGATTACGCCGCACGTCAATCCTAATGAGGTTAATATCATCATAACCGGAGGTGAACCGCTGATGCGGGATGATCTTGAAGAGGTGGGGATGGCTCTTTATCGCAAAGGTTATCCATGGGGGATTGTGTCCAATGGGTTGTATTTGACCCGCGAACGGCTCGATAGTCTGATGGCTGCCGGCCTGCATGCTGTTACGATCAGTCTGGATGGATTTGCGGAGGAACATAACTGGTTGCGTGGCAATCCGGATAGTTATGAAAAAGCGTTGGAAGCTATCAAGATGTTAGTGCATGAACCGGAACTGACATGGGATGTCGTGACTTGTGTCAATCGGAAAAACTACTCTTATCTGGAAGAGCTGAAAGCCTATCTGTACACTATAGGAGTACGTAATTGGCGTATTTTTACTATTTTTCCGGTAGGGCGTGCAGCCAATCATCCGGAATTCCAGCTAACAGACGAGGAGTTTACCGGAGTCCTGGAATTCATTAAGAAGGTACGGAAAGAGGGGCGTGTCCACTTGAGTTATGGTTGTGAAGGTTTTCTCGGTAAATATGAAAGTGAAGTACGTGATCATTTTTATTCCTGTAATGCAGGTATCAGTGTAGCTTCTGTTCTGGCAGATGGTTCGATCTCGTCGTGTCCCAGCATTCGCAGTAATTTCCATCAGGGCAATATTTATGAAGATGATTTTATGGAAGTGTGGGAAAAACGTTTTCAGGTATTTCGTAATCGTGAGTGGGCCCGTAAGGGAGAGTGTGCTGATTGTAGCTTTTTCCGTTATTGTGAGGGCAATGGTATGCATTTGCACAATGACAATGGAGACCTCTTGTTTTGTCATCAGAAAAGGATTGTAGAACTTTAAGAGACTATTTAGGACTATTTTTTCATAGATTGGGATAATTATTCTATTTTTCGGACTCCATTTGGCCTATATTTGTAGAGTTGTAATCCTTTCACTCCATCATGAAGAATACATTCTGCGTTTTAGCCTGTTTTTTCATTACAATCTTTTGCCAGGCGCAATCGGTTGAAGAACATTATTATTTTAAGAACCTGAGTATCCGAAACGGTTTGTCACAGAATACGGTTAATGCGATTCTGCAGGATCGGAAGGGGTTCATGTGGCTTGGTACCAAAGATGGCTTGAACAGGTATGACGGATTGTCTTTTCGTAAGTTTAAGCATGATGCTGCTAATCCACGCAGCATTGGAAACAGTTTTATCACTTCGCTTTACGAAGATTTCAATGGTAACATTTGGGTCGGTACTGATGCAGGAGTATATATTTACTATCCTGAGAAGGAGGCTTTTGAGGAATTCGATTGCCAGAGCTTGGAGAAGACAAGGATAGAACGTTCTGTTTCAATGATTGCAGGGGATAAGCAAGGCAGGGTTTGGATAGCTGTGGAGGCTCAGGGAATGTTCTGTTACGATGCTCGTCAAAAACTACTTCGCAATTATCCGTTAAGTGAGATTTCTTCCAATATCAAATGTTTTACTTTCGATAGCGGTGGAACTCTTTGGCTCGGATTTTATGGTGACGGTCTTTATTACTCCAAAGATAATCTGGCAACTGTGCATCCTTATGGATCGCCAGAAGATGGTAAAAGAGAATTTGAAGGAGGAGTAATCACCAAAATAGTTCAAGGAAACTATAATTGTTTGTATATTGGTTCTGTGAAGGAAGGTGTGAGTGAGTTGAATCTGACTTCGGGGCAAGTGCGTAACCTGTTGGCTATCGATGAGAGTGGTGAATCTATTTTTTGTCGTGATCTGCTGCCATATTCTGATAATGAATTGTGGATAGGGACTGAGTCCGGGATTTATATTTATAATTTGCGTACAGCGCAATTCATTCATTTACGTGCTTCTCTTTATGACTCTTATTCTTTGTCAGACAATGCTATCTATGCTTTATATAAAGATCGTGAAGAAGGGCTCTGGATCGGTTCTTATTTCGGAGGAGTGGATTATTATCCCAGACAATATACCTATTTTGCAAAATATTATCCTAAGAATATAGCAAATAGTCTGCATGGTAAGCGGGTACGTGAATTCTGTCGGGCGGATGACGGTACTTTGTGGATAGGAACGGAAGACGGCGGATTAAATCACTTTAATCCGAAAACGAAAGAATTCCACTTTTTTGAGCCAAGTGCCGGATTTACTAATATCCATGGTTTGTGCATGGATGGCAGTCATTTGTGGGTGGGAACATTCTCTAAAGGACTTCGGGTGATTGATACACGGACGGGAGTGATTCTGAGGACGTATACGGAAGGTCATACTTCACATTCGTTGAACGATAATAGCATTTTCTCTATTTGTCGGACTTCTGCCGGAAAAATTTATCTGGGTACACTGTTTGGTTTACTGCGTTACAACCGTACTCAGGATAATTTTGACCGCATTCCGGAGTTGAATGGTAAGTTTGTTTATGGTATTAAAGAAGATTCTTATGGAAATCTTTGGTTGGCAACTTATGCCAATGGAGCTTATTGTTATGACGTAAGTGCACGAAGATGGAAAAACTATGTATTTGATGCCGAGGATGAAAAGAGTCTGCCATATGATAAAGTGCTGAGTGTTTTTGAGGACTCGTATCGCCAAATATGGCTAACTACACAAGGTGGGGGATTTTGCCTATTTCATCCTGATACGGAAACATTTACACGCTATGGACTGAAAGATGGACTTCCCAATGATGTGGTTTACCAGATTGTGGAAGATGATGATCGTTTTTTGTGGCTTACTACAAATAATGGGTTGGTCCGTTTTGATCCCAAAACCATGGAAATGAAAGTATTCTCTACTGCTAATGGCTTACCGACCAACCAGTTTAATTACCGTTCGGGATTTAAAGATGAGGCCGGTAACATTTATTTGGGTAGTATTAACGGATTTGTAGCATTTGATCCCCGAACTTTCGCTGAAAACAGGCAGGTGCCGGCAGTAGCTATTACTGATTTCTTGCTGTTTAATAAAGAGGTGCCGGTTGGAGAAACCGATTCACCCTTGAAGAGCAGTATTACGTTTTCTGACAAAGTGGTACTCACTGCCGATCAAAATTCTTTTTCTTTTCGTATCGCTGCTCTAAGTTATCAGGCTCCAAGGATGAATAAACTGATGTATAAGCTTGAGGGCTTTGACGAAGGCTGGTTGACAATAGGAGAAAGCCCTTTGGTGACTTATTCCAATTTAGGCTATGGAGATTATGTGTTTAAAGTAAAGGCCTCTAATAGTGACGGAGTGTGGAATGAACAGGAGACTTCACTTCATCTTTCTATTCTTCCTCCATTCTACTTGTCCGGATGGGCATATTGTTTCTATGTATTATTTTTCATGGGGTGTCTGGTCTGTGTCATCTTCTACTTTAAAAGACGGAATTATCGGAAGCAACATCGTCAAATGGAAATGCTTGAACAAGAGAAAGAACGGGAAGTCTATCATGCTAAGATTGATTTCTTTACCAACGTTGCTCACGAAATACGAACTCCGCTGACCCTGATTAAAGGTCCTTTGGAAAATATTATCCTGAAAAAGGAAGTGGATTCGGAAACGAAAGAGGATTTGTATATCATGAAGCAGAATACGGAGCGTTTGTTGAATCTTACCAATCAGTTGTTGGATTTTCGAAAGACAGAAACACGGGGATTCCGGTTGAACTTTACTGAATGTGACGTTGTTGCAGTGCTTCGTGAAACCTATCTCCGTTTTACTTCTTTGGCCAAGCAAAAAGGATTGGATTTTATATTAGAACTTCCACAGGAGTGCTTTATGGCGGATGTCAATCAGGAAGCTTTGACAAAAATAATCAGTAACTTGCTGAATAATGGAGTGAAATATGCCTCTACTTATCTCCGGATTTCTTTGGAAACAGACGAAAAAGTATTTCACATACGAACTTTTAATGATGGGGAGATGATTCCTGATACAATGAAAGAGGAGATTTTTAAACCTTTCGTACGGTTGGATAAAGAAGATGAAGTAACTACCGGAACAGGTATCGGGTTGGCCCTATCACGTTCTTTGGCAGAATTACATCAAGGTAGTCTGATGATGGAAAAGGGTGAAGAGGTGAATTGCTTTTGCTTGACCTTGCCGGTGAATCAAGATTCTACAATTACTCTCTCGGCTGAAAACGTATCACAGGTTGAGGAGAACTCTTGTGGATGGGAACAGGAAGAAACCGATACGAAAGAAAAGAAACCGATGATTCTAGTGGTAGAAGATAATCCGGATATGTTAGCTTTTATCAGGAAGCAACTTACAACGGAGTATTCGGTTCTAACTGCTATGAATGGAATTGAAGCACTTGCTGTTTTAGATAATCATTATGTTAATCTGGTGGTGAGTGATGTAATGATGCCTCAGATGGATGGTTTTGAACTGTGTAAAACTATTAAGTCAGATTTGAGTTATAGTCATATTCCCGTTGTACTGCTAACTGCCAAGACTAATATTCAATCGAAAATCGAAGGATTGGAACTGGGGGCTGATGCTTATATTGAAAAGCCTTTCTCTGTGGAATATCTGCTCGCAAATATTTCCAGCCTGATTCATAATCGTGAAAAGTTACGTCAGACTTTTGCGAAGTCACCCTTTGTGGCAGCCAATACGATGGCTTTGACCAAAGCCGATGAAGAGTTTATATGGAAGTTGAATGATATTATTCAGGCTAATCTGCATAATCCGGAGTTCAGCATGGAAGATATGGCAGATGCATTGAAGATGAGTCGATCCAGCTTCTATCGAAAAATTAAAGGTGTATTGGACTTAAGCCCGAATGAGTACCTCCGTTTGGAACGCTTAAAGCAAGCGGCACAATTGCTGAAAGAGGGCAAGAGTCGCGTCAATGAAATTTGTTATACAGTGGGATTTAATTCGCCTTCTTATTTCTCTAAATGTTTCTTGAAACAATTCGGGGTACTTCCAAAGGACTTTATAGGGTAATGCTAAAAAAAGGTCGGATATTGTTATGAATCTATGTGTTTAGGACATTTTTGTCATTAATTGGGTTATTTGTTTTATAAAAGAACTGCCGGTTAGGGTAACTTTGTCATCATCATTCGACAAATAGAAATTACTAAAATGAAAAGACCCTTATGAAAATGATTTTAAAGACAATGGTGTGTCTGGCAGTAGCTTTTTCTGGAACTGCAGGGGCAGCTAATTATTCTCCGGAAAAGTCACAAGCTTCTTTGGCACTTAAAGTCCCGGGGAATCCGGCTGTGGAATATCCGCTTACTCTCAGTAAACTATCGGATAGTTATTTCGATTATGAGTGGAAAGCAAAAGAGAAAATACCGGTAACTATCTTTCAGCAGATATCAACTGTGGATGATAAACAGCAGGTAACGGTGGTTCTGACGGCTATGGAAGATGTGTACTTCAATTTTGAAGAGCGAATCAGAACGGATTTTCGTCATGATGATTGCCAGTTTTATTTGCCAGGTTTCTGGTATCGTCGTAATTTACGTTCACCTAAAGAGGCTCCATCGTTTCATACTTCCGATAGCTGGGTAGTGCGTGAAGATAGATTGAGCACGCCTTTGACCGGTCTTTTTGATGAAAAACAAAAGAAATACATGACTGTGGTCCGCCGGGCAGAATATATTCAGGACGCTTTGAGTACTCATAAGGAAGGTGAGGTGATTCTTTCGGGAACTACTTCACTCGGTTTCACCGGATTTGAAAATCTGGATGGAACGGCTGCTTTGGCATTTGGTTTTCCGTATAAAGAGGCTCCAAAAACCTATATTCGTAAACTTACACTTGCACCTTCAGTCACTGCTTTCCAACTATTAAAGAAAGGAGAGAGTATTTCACTAACCTGGGAAATTCATGAAGGAAAAGGGGAGGATTTTGCCGAGTTTGTAAGTCATACTTGGGAATATTGCTATGATACTTTTCAACCGAAACCTGTGGAAACGGATTATACTCCTGATTATACTAAAGAGATTCTTAGCCATTTTTTTATTGAGAGTTTTGTAGGTGATCGTCCTCTGAACTATAATTCAGGGGTACATATGCGTACTGATGATTGCCAAAATACAGGTTCGGCAGAGGTTGGTTTTGTGGGACGAGTTTTGCTGAACGCATTTAATGCCTGGGAATATGGCTGGAAGAATAATCGGGCTGATTTAAAAGAGAATGCAGCGAAAGTCTTTGATACTTATTTGGTGAATGGGTTTTCTCCTGCAGGTTTTTTCAAAGAGTTCGTTGACTACCGTACCGGTTATGAGGAGACGGTATTTAGCATTCGGCGTCAGTCCGAAGGTATTTATGCTATATTTCATTATCTGGATTTTGAGAAAAGAAACGGACGTAAACATCCTGAGTGGGAAGCGAAGGTACGTAAAATGCTTGATGTATTCCTGCAGTTGCAAAATCCGGAAGGAAGTTTTCCCCGTAAATTTAAGGATGATCTTTCTATTGTAGATAAGAGTGGCGGAAGTACACCATCGGCTACTCTGCCTTTAGTGATGGGGTATAAATATTTCAAGGATAAACGTTATCTGGAAAGTGCTAAACGGACCGCCGAATATCTGGAGAAAGAATTAATCTCTAAATCGGATTATTTTTCGTCTACTCTTGATGCAAACTGTGAGGATAAAGAGGCCTCTTTATATGCGGCTACAGCTACTTATTATTTAGCTTTGGTAAGTCAGGGCAAAGAACGTGAACACTATACGGGATTGACAAAAAAAGCAGCTTATTTTGCTTTGTCATGGTATTATTTGTGGGATGTACCTTTTGCGCCCGGACAGATGTTGGGAGATATTGGGCTCAAGACGCGCGGATGGGGCAATGTATCTGTGGAAAACAATCACATCGATGTGTTTATCTTTGAATTTGCTTCTATACTAAATTGGCTTTCCAAAGAGTATAGCGAACCTCGTTTCTCACAGTTTGCCGAAGTAATCAGTACTTCAATGCGTCAGTTACTCCCTTATGAAGGGCATCTGTGTGGAGTGGCTAAGTGCGGATATTATCCTGAGGTAGTGCAACATACCAATTGGGATTATGGCAAAAACGGGAAAGGATATTATAATGATATATTTGCTCCGGGTTGGACAGTAGCTTCTTTATGGGAACTATTTTCACCGGGACGTGCAGAACAGTTTTTTCGGAAATAAAGAGTAATAAGTGAAACGATCAGAGGCCGGTAACGTTCTATTAGGAATATTACCGGTCTTCTGTATCTAAAAATAAAAATTCTTCTATAGGGAGATTTTTCTATAAACCATCTTGTTATTGTTTCAGTTTGGCGAACATTACAATATTATTGTCATTGTCATTTAACGTCTTGATCAAGTTCTGTACCTTTTTCTTTTTATCTGCGGTCAGTCCTTTTTTGTTTACTTCTTTCTCTAGTATCTCTTTCAATGCCATAGGCTCCATATTAGTGACATAATATCCATTGTTGAACGAAGGATAGATCGTCTGACTCGGGGTACTGATAAAATCGTTGTAAAGCCGCACATAATTGCCATGCAATGTTTTTTTGTCAACCATGTAATAAGCCGGTTTAGAGCCGGAGAATGTACTTTCGTCTATTTGTATTGGGAAAGAGACATCACCGATGAAATATTTAGGGATTTCATAATATGCATGCCAGGGGATTTTATCATTTGAAGGATACTTGACGGTGAAACGTCCTTCCAGTTTGTTGCTGGCGGCATTATAATGGTAGAGGGTATCTACACTTGGTTGTGGCATGATTTTCATTAACATCACATCGTAGGCAGCTGTGTTATTCCCCATTGACACTTCGTTACTGAAGTCTTGTGGCATGGCAAGGCTTCCCGGTGCTACAAAGTTTTTACGTTTACCCTTTAAATCTTGTGTCCAGACTACTGCCGGCCATTTAGGGAATGGCAGGACTGTGACTGTGACTTCTGACTTAGCTGTGTTTACCCGGAATTTTCCTTTAGGAACTCTCAGGCACAGGGGGATAGGATCCAATGCATTACCTTTCAAGTCGAATACCAATATCTTGCTGCTTTGCCAGGGTAGGATATAGATGCGATTATTGGCTTCGTCCAGTTGTTCGGCATAAGTGTTTAGATATTCATTCGGGCCTTGTCCATAAGATCCGATATTGGTGATAAATTTACCTGTCCGGTCGAATAGTTTATAAGGAGTTTGTTTGTTATTGCTCACTAAAATATATTTTTCTCCGACGGTTGTTCGTATCCAGCCGCCAATAAGTGCTTCGTCCCGATTGTCTAATTTTACAATCTGTAATTCTTCTGTTAACTGGCTCAATGGGAAGTTTACAGTATCTTTTAGTGCCTTCAGATCGCAACTGATTAGCGGACCGTTAGGGGTATTTGTTAGTTTGGCAACAGTAGGCGATTTGATAAATGGGTCGTTTTCACCGGTTGTAAAAGCAAAAGCAGGCAATAGACAACAGATTGCCAAACTGTGATAGATCATTCTTGTTTTCATAAGCATAAATAATTAGATGAATAATCAAACGCGTTTTGTAACAGCAAAATTAGATATTAAGGTAAGAGAAGGCAAAAAAACAGGCGGACAAGAATGATTGTATGAATATGGTTTAAATTGTTGTTTTATAAATGGTTATGTAAATATAGCCTCTTCGGATAGGCGGACAAATACTATCCGAAGTTTTGAAGAATGGCATCCAGGCTGAGAGTTTCGTCAGAAATATGCATCTTTTCTGTTTTAATTCGGTATTTGCGTTTGGTTATGGCCGCTTTGCTGACGCAATAGATATCCGATAGATCTTGTATGTTCACGTTAATCTTTACCAGGCAACAAAAGCAGATATCTTTTTCATTGAGTTGCGGATAATCTTCTTGCAGACGATCAACAAAATTATTAAATGCGTCATTTACCGCTTGCTTCACTTCACACCATTCTGCATCGCTTACAGTAATTTTCTTCCTATTCGGATTGTCATCTGTAGAGTTCTCGATGTGGAGAGAAGGAAGTTTCTGAAAGAAAGAAATATGACGGAACAAAGCTTCACGCATCTCGCTTTCTTTGTTGCGCATGATGATCTCTTTTTCGCGCAGTGCACTTAATTCGGCTTCTTTATGTAATAGTTCATTTTCATGTTGTAGCCGACGAGCTTCCTCTCCGGCCTGTTCTGCTTGTAGCCTTCGTTCCGATACTAGTCTTTTTTTCTTTTCTTGATGATAGAAGAAGAGTATTAGTAGAGCTATAAGTAATAAAATAACTGCTATTCCCATCATCCACAGCTCTTTTTCTTGTTGGGTAAGGCGTAGTTGATAGAGTTCGTTCTGGAGCTTTACTTCATTATATTTTCTGGTGGTTTCTTTTGCTTTGAGGTTTGATGTGAGGTCTTTATATAGTATATCTTCTGTTTTAGCCAGATAATATGCCTGTTCCGGTTGCTGGGTCGCATTTGTCAGCTGGTATAAACGTGAGGTAGCCTCAATGGCGATATAGGGTGAAGTTGAGGTAGCTGCCTGTTTATAATAATATCCAGCCGAGTCCAATTGATGCAGGGACTGGAATATTTGGCCTCGGATCAATTGGTAGTAAGGTATATCATAGCGATTGCGACGATACAGGCGGAGGTTTTGCACAGATTCCAGTGCCTTGTCGAAGTCTTGCTGTCCTAGATAATAGTTTACGATGTCTTCGGCTATGGTGTAAGTTAGATAATGATATTCTTTGGAAGGAGCAAACCATTCCAACATTTTGTAATACCCTTCTATGACTTCATCGGTCTTTCCCATTTTTCTTAATATTTCCAATTGGGTCCGATGATCATAAAATAAAGAAAGAGTGTCATTAGAAGGGTTATTCAGGGCCAACACCTTATTAGCCAATTTTAGTGCTTCTGGATACTTTTTTTGATTGAAATAGGTGAATTTTTGTATGTTATAGTAATATCTTTGTTGGGTGGGAGTCATATACTTTGTTTTGTCCCGAAGCTCCCGGGCAGAATGTAAAATAGAATCCGGCTGATCTTTATAAAAGAAACTATTGGCCTGTTCCAGTTGGGCTTGCAACCATTGGGCAGTATCTCCAACATGTAGGAAAAGTGGGATACAGACTTTTAATAGTGAATCTTTGGGCTTTTGGGTTTTCCACAATGTGGCTTTATACAATTGAAAGCAGTATTCTGCCCGTTGTTTGTCACTCAGGTGATTGGGGGACTGTATTTGTTGAAGATAAAATAGCATACTGTCTGTAGAAATACCTTCCATTTCTACAGACTTCTTGAGTAAAGTCTGAGTTGAATCTTTACATCCGGTCACACAAGATAGTAAAGCTAAACAGAGTATAATAAGAAAGCTCTTTTTCATAATGCTTTTATTCTTGACGTTACCCGGCCCAATTCTCCCGATCTAAATTCCGATAACTGATTGCCTCTGCCAAATGGCTGGGTTGTATTTGTTCGCTTTCTTCCAAATCAGCTATTGTGCGGGATACTTTTAAGATACGATCATAGGCACGGGCTGAAAGATTCAGGCGTTCCATGGCATTCTTTAGCAGTAATAGCCCTTTCGTGTCAGGTTGTGCAAAAGAAGAAAGTTGCTTGCTGGTCATCTGGGCATTACAATAAGTTCCCGGATAGCCGGAAAATCTTTCTTCCTGTTTCTGGCGGGCTTTGATTACCCTTTGGCGAATGGCAGCGCTGGATTCTCCCTGTTGCCGGTCTGAAATCTTTTCAAATGGTACGGGAACTATTTCAATTTGGATATCTATTCGGTCCAGCAGGGGGCCGGATATTTTATTCAGGTATTTTTGTACTTGTCCCGGATTGCAGACACATGGTTTTGTCGGGTGATTGTAGTAGCCACAAGGACACGGATTCATGGAGGCTACCAACATGAAGCTGGCCGGATAGTCAATAGTGCTTTTCACTCGTGAAATGGTTATACGCCGGTCTTCAAGGGGTTGACGCAATACTTCGAGCACGCTACGATTAAATTCCGGGAGTTCATCCAGGAAGAGTACCCCGTTATGTGCCAGGCTGATCTCTCCCGGTTGTGGGAAACTGCCTCCTCCTACCATCGCTACTTGTGAGATGGTGTGATGCGGGTCCCTGAAAGGCCGCTGAGATATCAGAGAGGAATTGCGTCCTAATTTACCAGCGACCGAATGTATTTTGGTTGTTTCAAGGCTTTCTCCCAAGGATAAGGGGGGAAGTATGGAAGGTAATCTTTTGGCCATCATTGATTTACCACTTCCGGGGGCTCCTACCATAATTAAATTGTGTCCTCCTGCCGCCGCTACCTCAAGTGCCCGTTTAACGTTCTCTTGGCCTTTTACATCTGCAAAATCGTATTCAAAATCACTCTGACACGCATAAAATTCTTCACGGGTATTGACTATGGTTGGTGTCAGTTCACGTTTACCATTGATGAACTCAATTACTTCCTGTATATTATTTACTCCATATACTGACAGATTATTGACTACCGCCGCTTCCCGTGCATTTTGTGAAGGTACGATTAATCCGTCAAATCCCTCTTCGCGTGCTTTGATGGCTATAGGTAAGGCTCCTTTGATGGGTTGGATAGTTCCGTCAAGACTTAATTCACCCATCATTATGTAACGTGATAGCTTCTGGCATGAGATTGTTTCGCCGGCTGCAAGCATGCCAATGGCCAGGGGGAGATCATAGGATGAACCCTCTTTGCGAATATCTGCCGGAGCCATATTAATGACTATATTGCTGGTTGGCATTTTGTAGCCGGTCACTTGTAAGGCGGACAGAATGCGCTGGTGGCTTTCTTTAACGGCTGAATCAGGAAGACCTACCATGTAGAACATGCATCCTCGTGAACTGTTGACTTCTATTGTAATGAGGGTTGCTTCAATGCCTTGTACAGCCGCTCCGAATACTTTTATTAGCACGTGTTTTCAATGATTTTAGGTTAGTAACTCGGTTTAGCGGATAGATTTCCCTGGTTTTTTCTCTTCCGTTTTTAGTAATTCTTTCAGCTTATCGGTAAGCGCTTCTCCCTGGATATCTCTTGCTAGAATTTTGCCGGTGGGAGAGAGCAGTATATTAGTAGGGAGCGTCAGTATGGCATATTGTTTGGCTGTTTCCGAACTAAGTCCTGTAAAATCACATACTTGATCCCAGCTCAAAGTATCCTTCTTAATGGCTGTTTCCCATGCTTCTCTATCTATGTCGAGTGATATTCCCAACATTGCGAAATTTTTGTTTTTCTTATATTCCTTATTCAGTCTTTTTAATTCTGCATTGGCTTCAGGTTGCGGATCACACCATGAAGCCCAGAAATTAAGCAGGAGATATCTATTTCTGAATCTCTCGGCAGAACGTGATAATTTCTCGCCTTTTTCATTGGGTAAACTAAAGTAAGGAGCAGATTTCCCGACAGTCACTTTTTCCAATTGATCGATGTAGTCGCTGATATTCTCGATATACGGGCGGTCGAGGAGTGCACCTGTCATAGCCTCAGTTATTTCTTTTATTTTGATATAGTCTGGTTGCGGAGTCTGTACAAAGTATTTATCCAGCAGATAAACACTTGCCAATGAAGAGTTGTGTTGGCGGATAAATGTTTCGGCCTTCTCCTGCATCATTTTATCTGATGCACTGCCTAAGCCTCTTTGTTCTTTCATAAAAAGGCTCAAACTCGTATTTGGTTCATTGCCATTTATGTCCAGATAGCTGAGATCATCAATATTTCCTTTGATCGTAATTTGATTTCCTTTATCCAAAAAAACAGGATACTCTACATGACCGTTTATCAGGAGTACGGCTGTAGTCAGTGTGTCAATTACTGTAGAATCGATATTGAGGTTGTAGCTGAACTTGCCTTTCTCTGCATAAATCGTATCTATACGATCGTACAAAGCATCTGTCCCATACAGGTAGAGTGTGTCATTAGTCAATCCCTTGATCTCGCCTTCCAAACTGATCCTGGAACTGTTGTTTTTGCATGCAAGTAAGCAAAATATGGTAATAAATAGAAGCCCTATCTTTCTCATTCTTCATTCTTTTTTGCGAAAGTAAGGGTTTTGTGGATAAAAAAAAAGAATTGTCCGTCATTTGTGTGACGGACAACTCTCTTTTTTATGTTTTGCTCAATGAAGTCTCGCTTATTTTACGATGCTCATGAAATCTGCATTCGTATAATATTTAGCGAACTCAAGATCTGTAGCAGCTTTCTTAGCCAGAGCCGGGTTTTTAGCTACAGCACTCTTCAAGCTGCTTGTCAGCATAGAAGTGTTGTTAGTTCTTGCACCCAAAACAGCCATCAGGTAGTCTGTGTAAGCATCCGGAGTTGCGATACCGGCCAATGTGTTTTTAGCTTTGTTGTAGTCCTTAGCAAGGATCTGTGCCAAAGCAGCACTGTTTGTTTTAGTATCACCAAATGCGTTAACTGCTCTTTCGTATTGTCCCTGAGCTACGTACAGGTTACCCAGTGTTTCGTTCAGTTCTTTTGCACCGGCAGCCTTGCCTAAGTAAGATTCAGCAGCAGCTTTGTCACCTTTAGCAAGAGCGATCAGACCTAAGTTCATGTTTACTTCAGGTGCAGATTTAATGCTTTCTGCTTTCTTCACGTATGATTGAGCTTTGTCCAGATCACCTGCCTGATAAGCCAGTTTACCCAAGTTGTTGAATGCACGATAGTCATTCGGGAACTGCTGAGAAGCTTTAGTATAGATGTCAGCTTTCTTAGCCGGGTCGTTAGTCAGTGTAGCAGCGTACAGAATTTCCTCTACGTTCAACTGTTTCGGATCTGTTGCAGCCAGATTAGCGATTTCTTCGTCAGACTTACCGATGATTTCATAGTTCAAAGTCAAACGAGAACGA
>OWIJ01000869.1_pt1 | contig 19629 bp, 15 predicted proteins | sample 1732821 | NCBI WGS metagenome assembly OWIJ01 (sample SAMN05065759, study PRJEB22554) | human gut metagenome | biome: ENVO:2100002; feature: ENVO:00000062; material: ENVO:00002003 | host: Homo sapiens | place: USA | reverse complement strand
GATCTACACTTCTAGCTTCGTCGGCAGCGTCAGATGTGTATAAGAGACAGCACGAGTGTGGAGTCGCCATGGTCCGGTTACTAAAGCCTTTGGAATATTATCATCAGAAGTATGGAACCTGGATGTATGGGCTCAATAAGCTCTATTTGTTGATGGAAAAGCAGCATAACCGCGGTCAAGAAGGAGCCGGTTTAGCATGCGTCAAGTTGGAAGCTAGTCCCGGCGAAGAATATATGTTTCGGGAAAGAGCATTAGGCACAGAAGCCATTACCGAGATATTCGCAGCCGTTCATGAGTATTACAAGGATTTGCCGCCCGACAAACTGAATGATCCGCTTTTTGCTAAAACAAACCTTCCCTTTGCAGGAGAGCTTTATATGGGACACCTGCGTTACAGTACGACCGGGAAATCCGGTATTTCCTATGTCCATCCTTTTTTACGCCGTAACAACTGGAGAGCCAAGAACCTTGCTCTTTGCGGTAATTTCAATCTTACTAACGTACAGGATATTTTTGAAGAGATAACAGCCATCGGCCAGCATCCGCGTGCCTATGCCGACACTTTCATCATGCTAGAACAGGTGGGGCACCGTCTGGACCGTGAGGTCGAACGCCTGTACCGGAAGTACGAAGCCGAAGGGCTGAAAGGAATGAATATCACCCATGCGATCGAGGCAAATGTCGACCTGTCGAATGTCCTGAAACGTTGTGCCCCGCAGTGGGACGGTGGTTTCGTGATCTGCGGACTGACCGGGAGCGGCGAATCTTTCAGCGTGCGCGATCCTTGGGGCATCCGTCCGGCGTTTTACTATGCCGATGACGAGATTGTGATCTTGGCAAGCGAACGTCCAGTAATCCAGACGGCCATGAATGTGCCTGCCGAAGATGTGCATGAACTGAAAAGGGGAGAGGCGCTGATCATCAACAAGCAAGGTGACTGGCATACCTCGCAGATTATGGAGCCGAAGGAGAATAAGGCATGCTCGTTCGAACGTATTTACTTCTCGCGTGGAAGCGATCGGGATATTTACCGCGAACGGAAACGGTTGGGTGAAAATCTTGTACCTGCAGTCCTGAAGGCTGTGGACAACGATCTGAACCATACGGTCTTTTCCTTTATCCCGAATACGGCGGAGGTTGCTTACTTCGGATTGCAGGAGGGCATGAACGAATATTTGAACAAGAAGAAAAAAGAATGGATCGCCGATCGTAGCCACCTGCTTCAGGAGGAAGAACTGGAACAAATCCTGTCCATGCGTGTTAGGTGTGAAAAAGTAGCGATCAAGGATATAAAATTGCGTACATTTATTGCTGAGGGAAACAGTCGTAACGATCTGGCTGCCCATGTGTACGATATCACGTACGGAAGCGTCGTGCCTTTCGAGGACAATCTGGTCGTGATCGACGACAGTATCGTGCGCGGTACGACACTCCGGCAGAGTATCATCGGTATTCTGGACCGCCTGAATCCGAAGAAGATCGTGGTGGTCAGCTCGTCTCCGCAGGTGCGCTATCCGGACTATTACGGTATTGATATGTCTCGTATGAGCGAATTTATCGCGTTCAAGGCTGCCGTGGCACTTTTAGTGGACAAGGGGATGGAATCCGTTCTGCTCGATGCCTATAAGAAAGCCAAGCGGCAGCAGGTTATGCCGTGCGATGCGACCGTAAATTATGTGAAGGAGATTTATGCGTCTTTCACCGACGAGGAAATTTCGGCCAAGATGGTGGAACTGCTTACCCCCGTAGGAACACGTGCGAAGGTGGAGATTGTTTACCAGACACTCGAAGGGTTACATGCCGCTTGTCCTGATCATCCGGGCGACTGGTATTTCTCCGGTGATTATCCGACACCTGGTGGTGTACGAATGGTGAACGAAGCGTTCATTCATTATATGGAAGAGGAATATTGGGGAATTGAAAAATGATAATTGAATATTGAAAATGACAAGAAAAACAGCAACATTGGTCTTAGACGACGGAAGCATGTTTCACGGCTTCTCTTTTGGTTTTGACAAGGCAGTGGCCGGCGAAGTGGTGTTCAACACTGCAATGACCGGTTATCCCGAAAGTCTTACCGACCCTTCGTATGCCGGGCAGTTGATGGTTCTGACTTATCCGCTGGTCGGAAACTACGGGGTGCCTCCTTTCTCTATCGAAGAGAACGGCTTGCCTACCTTTATGGAGAGTGAGAAAATTCATGCGGAGGCGATTATCGTGAGTGACTATAGTGAAGAGTATAGCCACTGGAATGCTGTGGAAAGCCTTGGTGATTGGTTGAAACGTGAGAAGATTCCCGGAATTACCGGCATCGATACCCGTGCGCTGACAAAAAAGATACGAGAGCACGGGGTAATGATGGGACGTATCGTTATCGGTACCGCCGATAAAGAAGGTGAAAGTGGAGGGGAAATACCGGATTACGGTAGCATCAATTATGTGGATCGTGTTTCTTGCAAAGACATTGTCGCCTACTTACCTGACGGGATCACCACCCATTACCCTGTAGGCTTCGACAACTTTCAATTTTCAACTTTCAACTCTCAACTCTTGAAGCGTGTTGTGCTTCTCGATTGTGGTGTGAAAGCCAATATCATCCGTAACCTTTTGAAGCGGAATGTAGCGGTGATACGTGTTCCCTGGAACTATGATTTCAATCATTTGGAATACGACGGGCTTTTCCTTTCGAACGGCCCTGGCGATCCCAATACTTGCGATGTTGCTGTCCGGAATATCCGCAAGGCATTGGATGGGGACAAACCGATCTGTGGCATTTGCATGGGAAACCAGTTGCTTGCCAAAGCAGGCGGTGCTTCGATCTATAAACTGAAGTATGGCCACCGCAGCCATAACCAGCCGGTGCGTATGGTGGGGACGGAGAAGTGTTTTATCACCTCCCAGAATCACGGCTACGCAGTGGATAATGACACATTGGGGGCTGACTGGGAACCGCTCTTTGTCAATATGAACGACGGGACAAACGAAGGAATCCGGCATAAGACGAAGCCTTTCTTCTCTTCCCAGTTTCATCCCGAAGCATGTAGCGGACCGACCGATACGGAGTTTATCTTCGATAAGTTTGTCGATTTGCTTTAGGAATTGGGACGACAGATCTAAAAATGTTAACGAATAAAAGAGTCTGAAAATGAAAGAAGATATAAAGAAAGTCCTGATACTCGGTTCCGGCGCCCTAAAGATCGGTGAAGCGGGAGAATTCGACTATTCAGGTAGCCAGGCTTTGAAAGCCATCAAGGAGGAGGGAATCCAGACAGTGCTTATCAATCCGAACATCGCTACGGTACAGACTTCGGAAGGAGTGGCAGATACCGTTTATTTCCTGCCCGTCACTCCCTTCTTTGTCGAAAAGGTGATCGCCAAAGAACGTCCGGATGGCATCCTGCTCGCTTTTGGAGGCCAGACGGCGTTGAACTGCGGTGTGGCGCTTTACCAGAGTGGTGTGCTGGAAAAATATAACGTCCGTGTACTCGGTACTCCGGTACAGGCAATCATGGATACGGAGGATCGCGAACTCTTCGTCCGCAAACTCGACGAGATCGGTGTGAAGACGATCAAGAGCGAAGCGGTGGAAAATGCCGAAGATGCCCGCCGGGCTGCTGCCGAGTTAGGCTATCCGGTGATTGTCCGTGCCGCTTATGCTTTGGGCGGCCTCGGCTCCGGCTTCTGCGACAATGAGGAGGAACTGGATGTACTGGTTGAAAAAGCCTTCTCTTTCTCTTCTCAAGTGTTGGTGGAAAAGAGTTTGAAGGGATGGAAAGAAGTGGAATATGAGGTGGTGCGCGACCGTTTCGACAACTGTATCACGGTCTGCAACATGGAGAACTTCGACCCGTTGGGTATCCATACCGGCGAAAGCATCGTGATCGCTCCCTCACAGACACTGACCAACAGCGAGTATCATAAACTTCGTGAACTGGCTATCCGGATCATTCGTCATATCGGTATCGTGGGCGAATGTAACGTGCAATATGCTTTCGATCCGGAGAGCGAAGACTACCGCGTGATCGAAGTGAACGCCCGTCTTTCCCGTTCGTCTGCGCTGGCCTCTAAAGCAACCGGTTATCCGTTGGCTTTCGTCGCAGCCAAGTTGGGACTGGGTTACGGCCTTTTTGATTTGAAAAACTCGGTGACGAAGACGACAAGTGCTTTCTTCGAACCGGCTCTCGACTATGTGGTCTGCAAGATCCCGCGCTGGGATTTGGGTAAGTTTCATGGTGTGGCTCGTGAGTTGGGGTCGAGCATGAAATCTGTGGGCGAGGTGATGGCGATCGGGCGCACCTTCGAAGAGGCGATCCAAAAAGGGTTGCGTATGATCGGACAGGGCATGCATGGTTTCGTGGAAAACAAGGAGCTGGTGATAACCGACATCGACAAGGCACTCCATGAACCGACCGACACCCGTATCTTCGTTATCTCCAAAGCGTTCCGTGCCGGATATACCATCGATCAGATACACGAACTGACCAAGATAGACCGGTGGTTCCTACAAAAACTCTACGGAATCATGTGCACCTCCAAGGAGTTGCATAAATTGACAATTGACAATGGACAATTGGCAATTAAAAAAGAATATCGCAATCCTGATAATTGTCAATCGTCCATAGTCTATAGTTCATTGCTTCGCAAGGCGAAACGGCAAGGTTTCTCCGATTTTCAGATAGCTCGCGCCTTCGGCCTTGAGGGAAATATAGAAAAAGGTATGATGCAGATCCGCCAGTTTCGTAAGGAACACGGCATCGTTCCGGTAGTGAAACAGATCGATACGCTGGCTGCTGAATACCCGGCGCAGACGAACTATCTGTATCTGACCTATAGCGGTACGGAAAACGACGTGCAGTATCAGGGTGACCACCGTTCCATCGTCGTGCTGGGTTCCGGCGCTTACCGGATCGGCAGTTCGGTCGAGTTCGACTGGTGTGGCGTGCAGGCGTTGGAAACGATCCGTAAGGAAGGTTGGCGTTCGGTGATGATCAACTACAATCCTGAAACAGTTTCGACCGACTATGATATGTGTGACCGCCTTTACTTCGATGAACTGACCTTCGAGCGTGTGATGGATATCCTCGAACTGGAAAATCCGCACGGCGTGATTGTCTCGACAGGCGGCCAGATACCCAATAACCTGGCGATGCGTCTGGACGAGCAGCATGTCAATATCTTGGGGACATCCGCCAAGAGTATCGACAATGCCGAAGATCGCGAGAAATTTTCCGCCATGCTGGACCGCATCGGTGTGGACCAGCCGCGTTGGAAAGAGCTTTCGTCGATGGAAGATATCAACGAGTTTGTGGCTGAGGTGGGTTTTCCGGTCTTGGTTCGTCCGAGTTATGTGCTGAGTGGCGCCGCCATGAATGTCTGCTCCAACCAGGAAGAACTCGAACGCTTCTTGCAGCTGGCAGCCAACGTGTCGCAGAAACATCCGGTCGTTGTCAGCCAGTTCATCGAACATGCCAAGGAAGTGGAAATGGATGCAGTAGCCGATAAGGGTGAGATCGTCATGTATGCAATCTCCGAACATATCGAGTTTGCCGGTGTGCATTCCGGCGATGCAACTATCCAGTTTCCCGCACAAAAGCTGTATGTTGAAACGGTCCGCCGCATCAAGCGTATCAGCAAGCAGATCGCAAAAGAGCTGAATATCTCTGGTCCGTTCAACATCCAATATCTGGCGAAAGGCAACGAGATCAAGGTGATCGAATGTAACCTTCGCGCGAGTCGTTCCTTTCCTTTCGTCAGCAAAGTATTGAAGATTAACTTTATTGAACTGGCCACTCGCATCATGTTAGGTTTGCCTGTCGAGAAACCTAATAAGAACGAATTCGATCTGGATTATGTAGGTATCAAAGCCTCGCAGTTCTCCTTCAACCGCTTGCAGAAAGCTGACCCTGTTTTAGGTGTTGATATGGCTTCGACGGGCGAGGTCGGGTGTATCGGCGACGATGTTTCCGAGGCTGTTTTGAAAAGTATGCTTTCCGTCGGTCTCCGTATCCCAGAAAAGAATATTCTGCTCTCGACGGGTACGCCAAAACAGAAAGTGGCCATGTTGGATGCCGCCAAGATGCTGGCATCGAAAGGCTACAACCTTTTTGCAACAGGCGGGACACACCGCTTTCTCGAAGAAAACGGCATCTCCAGTACGCGGGTTTACTGGCCGAGCGAGGAGGACATGGAACCTCAAGCACTCACCATGCTCCACGAAAGGAAGATCGACATGGTTGTGAATATTCCGCGCGACCTTTCAGCCGGTGAGTTGAATAATGGCTATAAGATCCGTCGTGCCGCCATCGATCTGAACGTTCCGCTCATCACGAATGCCCGTCTGGCAAGTGCCTTTATCGAAGCTTTCTGCACGCTGAGCATGGACGATATACAGATACGGAGCTGGCAAGAGTATAAGTGATCCGTTACTTTTGGCTTGATCCAAAAGTAACCAAAATAATTATTACATTTGTGGTAATTAAAATAAACCAATATGAAGATAGGATTATTTATCCCCTGTTATATCAATGCGGTATATCCGGAAGTTGGTGTTGCTTCCTATAAATTATTGAAAAGTCTCGGGTTGGATGTGGATTATCCGTTAGACCAGACTTGTTGTGGCCAGCCAATGGCAAATGCCGGATTCGAGCATGAATCGGCAGGGTTGGCGCTGCGTATGGAAGAACTGTTCCGTTCGTACGATTATGTGGTTGGCCCTTCTGCCAGTTGTGTCGCTTTCGTGAAAGAGAATCATCCCGGTATTCTGGAAAAGGCAGGTCATGTGTGTATGAACAGCAAGAAGATTTATGATATCTGCGAGTTCCTACACGATATTGTGAAGGTCAAGGAACTGAAAGCTGAATTTCCCCACAAGGTAAGCATTCACAATAGCTGTCACGGTGTGCGCGAGTTGCATCTTTCTTCTCCGAGTGAACGGAATATCCCGTATTTTTCTAAGTTGCGCGATCTCCTCTCTTTGGTGAAAGGCATTGAGATATTCGAACCGAAACGTATCGACGAGTGCTGTGGGTTCGGTGGCATGTTTGCGATTGAGGAACCCGAAGTGTCCGTCTGTATGGGACGAGATAAGGTGAAGGACCACATGAGCACAGGAGCCGAGTACATCACCGGTGCCGACAGTTCCTGCCTGATGCATATGGAAGGCGTGATCAAGCGTGACAACCTTCCGATCAAAACGATTCATATTGTTGAAATATTAGCCTCCGGATTATGAGCACGAAACATTCAAAAGCGGCTGCCCGCTTCATCGGGAACCGCAAGCAGGAAGCCTGGCACGACGAAACCCTCTGGATGGTCCGTGTCAAACGGGATAAAATGAGCCATTCGCTTCCCGAATGGGAACGCTTGCGTGAACTGGCTTGTGAGATCAAACTTTATTCGAACAGCCATTTGGATGTCCTTTTGGAAGAGTTCGAGAAGAACGCCACGGCCAACGGAGCGATTGTCCATTGGGCGAAAGACGCGGCGGAACATAATGCGATCGTCGAGGAAATCCTGCAACAGCACAAGGCGCATACGCTGATAAAGAGCAAATCCATGTTGACAGAAGAGTGTGGCATGAACGATTACCTGTTCGGAAAAGGTTACGATATAATCGAGAGCGACCTCGGCGAACGTATCCTTCAATGGATGAAACTTCATCCCAGCCATATCGTGATGCCCGCTATCCATATCAAGCGGCAGGAGGTGGGCGAGATGATGGAGCGCGTGTTAGGTACGGAAAAAGGCAATTCCGACCCGACCTATCTGACGCATGCCGTCCGCAAAAATATGCGTGAGAAATTCCTGACAGCCGATGTTGCCATGACGGGAGCTAACTTTGCAGTTGCTTCGACCGGAGAGATAGTGGTCTGCACCAACGAGGGGAATGCAGATATGGGAACTTCTTTCCCGAATGTTCACATTGCGACGTTCGGAATGGAGAAGATCGTGCCGGATCGGGACTCGTTAGGTGTCTTCACCCGCCTGCTGGCACGCTCCGGCACGGGGCAGCCGATCACTTCCTACACTTCTCACTATTGTAAACCGAAAGAAGGAGGTGAGTTTCATATCATCATAGTCGATAACGGGCGGAGTGATATCCTGGCATGTCCCGATCATATCCGTACGCTGAACTGCATCCGTTGTGGCGAGTGTATGAATACTTGTCCGGTCTATCGCCGTAGCGGTGGTTATTCCTATACATATTTTATACCCGGCCCGATTGGGATCAATCTAGGGATGCTGAAAGATCCGGTGAAATATTCGGACAATGTTTCTGCCTGTTCGTTGTGCCTCTCTTGCTCGAATGTCTGCCCGGTCAAGATAGACCTCGGCGAACAGATCTATCGCTGGCGTCAGGACTTGGATAAGATAGGGAAAGCGAGTACGGAGAAAAAGATTATGTCCGGCGGTATGAAGTTCCTGATGGAACGTCCGAAACTGTTCAATACGGCTTTGAAGTTTGCCCCGGTAGTCAATAACATGCCTCGTTTTATGATCTACAACGCTTTGAATGCATGGGGGAAGGGCCGTGAACTGCCAGCTTTTGCCAAGCAGTCGTTCAATGAAATGTGGAAAAGTAACAAGATAAAATAATATAGGGGTGAAGTATGCTTGCCCTTAAAATGATACGACAATGAGTAGCAAAAACGATATATTATCTGCTATCCGTCGTCACACCGGCAAACGTTACGATATGCCGGAACTGACGCTGGATGCCATCACTTACGAAGATAAAATCCTCCAGTTTACCGACTCTCTGAAAGCTGCTGGGGGGCAAGTCGTCCTGATGCAGCCTGGAGACGATATCAACGATATTATTCGTCACCATTTTCCTGATGCAATCCGTATCGCCTCCAATCTGTCCAGTATCACCTGTGCCACCTTTAATCCGGACGATCTCGACGATCCTCGTGAGTTGGACAATACAGACCTTGCCATCGTGGAAGGCCATTTTGGTGTAGCCGAGAACGGGGCTGTCTGGATTACCCGCCAGGTAAAGCATAAGGCATTGTATTTTATCTCCAACAGCCTGGTTATGCTGATAGACCGCAATTCGATCGTGAACAATATGCATGAAGCCTATAAACGGACGGAAAACATGACATATGATTTCGGTGCTTTTATCTCAGGCCCCTCTAAAACAGCTGATATAGAACAGGCTCTTGTATTGGGTGCACATGGCCCGGTCAAGGTATTGGTTGTGTTGAAATAGGATGTGTTCCCGTAAATAGCTGAAAAAACAGGGTAACGCAGATCTTGCCAATTGGGTGGATTTGCGTTACTCTATATGTCCTGTTGTTATTAATCTACATTTCGCTTATTAAACAACGAAGCGATCCATAACATCAGAATGGCTCCGACTGTCGCCGTAATCAGACTGCCGATAATACCGGAAGCTGCAATTCCGAGTAATCCGAATACCCAGCCGCCCAATACACCGCCGGCTATTCCCAAAATCAGATTGATTATTACTCCGAAGCCACCGCCCCGCATGATTTTACCGGCCAGAAAGCCGGCTGCATGTACCATAAAAATCCCATAGCTTTTAAATTTTATGTTGTTATTGTATATATAACCGCTCATCGAGGCATGAAGTTTATTGCAGTAAAGGATTCCTTTTTCAAAACACCGGTGTTTTGAAAACGAAACATATATGTTTTGCATTCAAAACATATATGCTTTGAAAAGGGCTGTCATTGCAATTGCTTAAACCTGTTTTCCCATTTGATAGGCATCTTTCATGGCGGGATTTCCGTTGATCTCTCCTTTGTGCCAAACGCCTAATCCGAACACGGTTCCTTTTATTACGGGATCTTCCAGGCAGTCCAGGAATCCCTGGAAAGTGTCGATTGTGCGGAGCATTTTCTTACGGTCGTCTTCGGCTGCCGTTACGATGAAATAAAATTCTTTGCCGTTCATCTCCGTGTATCTTCCACAGCAGCGGTCTATCAGGGTTTTCATTTGAGCGCTTATTGTGTAGAAATAGACTGGGGTAGCCATTACGATCACATCGGCATCCACCATTTTTTCGATGATTTCTGCCGCGTCGTCTTTTTGAGGGCATGGCTTCTGGTACAGACTGCATGTACTGCATCCCGTACAGTAATGGATTGTTTTGTCTCTCAGGAAAATCTTTTCCACTTCATGATTGCTTTCTGCCGCACCACGCATAAATTCGTCACAGAGCGTGTCTGAGTTGCCGCCTCGGCGGGGACTGGATGATAAGATCAATACTTTTTTTGCCATACTTGTATATTAGTTTAAATCGCTATTAAAAATGTTCCGGAGGAACAGATACAAAGTTACTGTGACAGGTTGGTTCGGATTGTATATGAATTACGGGGATAAGTACCATTTTTACAGGATAAGGGTATACATCCTGATTTTTGGTCAACGGACAGGCGTGTAGTCTATCTCGGACTCTTCGTCCGTCGCTTCGAGCTTGAATATGACAGGGCGTAATCCGTCATTGCAACTGCAGATGGCAACTCCCGGTTTTCTGATCCAGTCTCCATAATAGAATACTTCTTTTCCAGCACCATGTGACAACGCAAAAGCATATTGGTAAATCGCTTTCCAAGCCTCGTCACAAAAACCTTCCGGCTTGGCATAATCAGCATAAAAAACTTGTCCTTCTTTCAGCATGGGGCAGGCGGTCAGTCCTTCGGCGCCGTATTCGCGGGCCAGTTGTTCATCTAAAGTAGTTTTTAATACCGTAATCTTGACTTTTTTCATCTGATATGTTTTTTGATGGTTTAACAATGAAAATCTGAATCAGAACAGGAAACCGAGTGAGAAACTCATTATGTTTGTTCGTTTTTCAATGTTGAGAGTCCCTTTCTGGTTGGCCTCGGTACCTATCTCACGGAAATCGGAAGCTACCTCGTTCAAACCGAATTCATAACTGAAGTCAAGAAACAGACGCCAGATACTGACTCCCAGCCCGGCGGCTATGCTGATGCCGAAAGGGGTATTGTCGTCTTCAAACTCGCGGGGTCTGTCTGTCATATCTGTACTGTAGCGCGTTTTGTAGTTGTATTTGATATTGGGGCCGAACATCATGCTTAATGCGTACGGACCTTCTTTTACCAGATAATAACCGATCATCACCGGAACTTCGAGCGTGGCGGACTTATAAGTAATCCGGTTCTTGCCGATAGGCATTTGGGTGTTTGTCCCGTCAGGCAGGCTGTTTTCCGTCTGTGGTATGTTGAAACGTATGTCACCTTCCGTATATTGCCATGCCAAGCTGGGTTGAATATAGAAACGATCGATATTGACTCGTGCAAACACAGCTGCTTGGTAACCTACCTTATATTGCAGACGTATGTCTTCCATCTCCTGATTGTCTATCGTCAACGATTTGACAATCGGGAGCGCGGCATTGACTCCAACTTTTCCTCCCCAGTTGAATGTCTTGTCTTCGATCTTGATAAACTTCTGGGCGTTGGCCGAGAAACAGAATGGAAGTATCAGCAATATAAGGTAAATTTTCTTCATGACTATTTTTTCTTTCTGACCGACCAGCCGAATTTACCGACAAAGTCGCCCAATCCGTAATATTTGCCATGTGAATAAGCCAGCAGGTCAGCACGCTGCATATCGAAAGCTCCCGTTTCCGGGTCCAGATATTTGTCGTCGGCCTGCACGTTTACCACATCGGCGATAAACATGTCATGGCTGCCTAATGCCATTACTTCTTTTACCCGGCATTCGATGCAGAGCGGGCATTCTTCGATGATTGGAGCATTTACGACTGAGGCTTTTCCTGGCGTCAGTTTCATCTCTTCGAACTTAGTATGATCTTTGCCGGAATTGACACCACACCAGTCTGTTGCGTATGCTAAAGAGCGGGTTGTCAGGTTAATCACAAATTCCATGTTCTTTTTCAAGATCGGGTAGGAGTGACGTTCCGGACGGACGGAGATATAACACATCGGTGGGTTAGTACATATCGTACCCACCCACGCGACAGTGATAATATTGTATTCTGAAGGCTCAGAGCCGCAACTAACCATTACTGCTGGCAGCGGATAGATCATCGTGCCGGGCTTCCAGTCGTGTTTCATGACAATTGGTAATTGACAATGGGCAATTAATAGACTGCGACAAATAATTGTCGATTGTCCATTGTCGATTGTTAATTATTTAACGATGATGTCTTCTTTATTAATCTTGCGTTCGCAATAATGGCATCTGATTGTACCCTTTTCTTTGTCGATTACATCGAAACGAGTCGGCATTGGTTCATTATTGGTAATGCATTTCGGATTGTTGCATTTTACGAGCCCTACCAGTTCGTCTGGTAAGGTAACGGTCTTTTTCTCCACCACTTCGTAATCGCGGATAATGTTCAGGATCACGTTTGGGGCGATCAGGGCGATGCGGTTGATCTCTTCGTCACAGAAGAACTTGTCGGAGATTTTGATCATGCCTTTACTGCCCATTTTATTGCTGTGGAAATTGTTGCCGATCGTAATCGTATTGTCCATGTTTTCCAGCCCCAGTAATTTGGCTACTTTAAACAACTGGCTGGGGGGAATATGATCAATGGCAGTACCGTTCTCTAAAGCGGCGACCTGCAATTCTTTTTTCTTTTCTGCTGACATAACTTTTGATAATTGAAAATTGATAATTGAAAGTTGAAAATCAGGAAACGGGATTCTTAATCTTCAACGGAAATGCCCAACACTTCGCAGATGATGGCTTGACGGGCGAACAGTCCGTTGCGTGCCTGCTGGATATAATAGGCTTTCGGATTATCGTCCACATCATAAGCGATTTCGTTCACGCGAGGCAGCGGATGCAGGATGCGCAAGTTCTCGCGACTGTTTTTCAGCATGTCATTCTTCAGTATATACACATTCTTTACACGTTCGTATTCTTCGAGGTCGGTGAAACGTTCGCGTTGTACACGAGTCATGTACAGAATATCCGTCTGGTTGATGATGTCTTCCGTAAATTCGGTATATTCGTTGTATTTGATGCCATGTTTGTCGCAGAAGTTTTTCTGTTCGTCCGGCATGCGGAGTTCGTTTGGTGCGATAAAGTTGAATGTCGGGTTGAAATGAGACATACCTACTATCAGTGAGTGTACGGTACGTCCGTATTTCAGGTCGCCTACCATTGTGATGTTGAGATCGGTCAGCTTGCCTTGTGTCTTTTGAATGGAATAGAGGTCCAGCATTGTCTGGGAAGGATGCTGGTTTGCTCCGTCACCGGCATTGATGATAGGCACGTCCGTAACCTCCGATGCATAACGGGCGGCGCCTTCCAAATGGTGGCGCATAATGATAAGATCGACGTAGTTGCTTACCATCAGGATGGTATCTTTCAGTGTTTCGCCTTTGGAGGAACTAGTCGTGGAAGCGTCGGAGAAACCGATCACACGGCCGCCCAACCGGTTCACCGCAGTTTCGAAACTCAGACGTGTGCGGGTGGAGGGTTCGAAGAACAAGGTCGCTGCAACTTTGCCTTCCAGCACCTTACGGTTCGGATTTGCTTCAAACTTCCTGGCGTTATCCAGAATACGAAGAATGTCCTCTTTGGAGCATTGATCGATAGAAACTAAACTTTTACTTTTCATTGTTGTGTATATTCTGTCTTATGCCCACAAAAGTATAAAAAAATGAATAGACAATGTCATGGCTCCGCTTATTTTTCATTTGATAAAAAAGGACCTGTTTCGTTGAAGTTTGGATACTTTTTCTGAAACAGGTCCTATGGAATAGGTAAAAGGTCCGGTTTAGAAGGTTTTTGGCTTTTATGGATAAAAAATGTTTTCTTATTCTCTACCGCCGCCTAAAGCTTGATAAAGGTTGATCACGCTTTGTATCTCGGTGAACCGGTTAGCTGTTTGTGACAGCTGTGCACTCAACAAGGACTGGCGGGCGGTCAGCACTTCCAGATAGGTCGTCGTACCATGTTCCATCAGCAACGAGGTGCTTTCCAATGCTTTTTCCAAGGATTGGATTTGCTTTTCGAACAAAAGGGTCTTGGCCTTGCTTGTCTGGCAGGCGACTAAAGCGTCGTTGACTTCGCTGCCGGCATTCAGCAAGGCTTGCTGGAAAGACAGGCTTGCTTCTTCCTGCTGTGCTTTGGCGATGCGGTATTGGGCCATGATCTGTCCTTTATTGAACAACGGTTGTGTGAGTGAGCCGACTGCCGAAGCCAGGAATTTGCCTGGATTGACGATCATACTCCCTGCCGAGTTGGTCCATCCGGCACTTCCACTCAGTACGATGGAAGGATAGAAAGCGGCACGAGCCTGGTTGGTTGCGTAAAATGCTTGTTCCAGCGAACGTTCGGCAGCACGTACATCGGGACGGTTCGATAACATTTGCATAGGTACGCCGACTGCTACGTCTTCCGGGAGCCGCTGGTCGGCCAGCTTTCCACGTTCGTAGCGGCGCGGTGTCTCAGCGAGCAATAGGGCGAGACTATTTTCGACTTGGTTGATCTGCTCTTTCAAGTCAAGAATGGAAGTCTGTACGCTGTAGTAAGCCGCTTCCATTTGGGAAGTGGCCGCCTCGTTGGCTAATCCGGCATCCATCAATGCACGGGTAGAAGCCACCGTCTCTTTCCAGGCTTCTTCTGTCTGTTGCGAAATGGCTAACTGTTCATCTAACATCAACAATGTATAGTATACGTTGGCGATCCCGGCGATCAACTGGGTACGCACAGCCTGCTGGTAGTCCTTGCTTTGGGCATACAGTGCTTTGGCCTGTTGCTTGGCATTGCGCAGACGTCCGAAGATGTCCAGTTCCCAACTGGCTGTGACTGGCAGCGTGTATGTCTTTGTCGCTTTCCCACCGTCGAAACTGCTGATCGTTCCTTGCGGGGAAAGTGCGAACGAAGGAAGGAAAGCAAGTTTTGCCGACATTAACGCCGCTTCCGCTTCCTCGATCTGCAATTGGGCGGATCGGAGATCGGTGTTGTTTTGTAACCCTTGTTCGATAAGAGCCTGTAACTGCGGGTCCGTAAAAAGTTCCCGCCAGTTCACATTACCGAAGTTGGTCGTATCATCGACAGCCACCTCTTCTCCGTACAGGTTGTCCGGAGTCGTCTCGGCCGGTTGATATTTGGTGTATATGCCGCAACTGCTCAACAGGGCGGTTGCGGTTGTTAATACGATTATTTTCTTCATACCTTATTTATTTTCATTGTTTAAACCGTCACGTTCGGTTTGGCTCTTTTGCTTTTCCAACGCAACTTGCATATCGGTTTCAACTTCCATCGGCGGACGGATTTTTTCTTGCATGTATTCGAAAATGATGTAGAATACCGGCACGACGAACAGTAATGCCAATGTCCCGACTGCCATACCGCCGACAACACCTGTTCCTAATGAACTGTTACCGTTGGCTCCGGCTCCGGATGCGAACATAAGCGGAAGCATACCGAAGATCATCGTAAGTACGGTCATCAAAATTGGACGTAAACGGGCTTGTGCGGCCGAATAAGCCGATTCGACGATCCCCATCCCTTTACGACGGCGTTCGATGGCGAACTCAGTAATCAAAATTGCCGTCTTGGCCAAAAGTCCGATCAACATGATTACACCGGTCTGCAAGTAGATGTTATTTTCCAATCCAAACAGTTTGGCAAACAGGAATGAACCCATCAAACCGAACGGAACAGACAGGATAACGGCCCAGGGCACAAGAAAACTTTCGTACAGACAAGCCAGAATCAAGTAGATAAGCAAGATACAGACCGCATAGATAAAGAGTGTCTGCGAGCCTCCCGTATTGGCCTCTTCACGTGCCATACCGCCATATTCGTACCCGTATCCTGTCGGCAGCATTTGGGCAGCCACTTCCTCGATGGCCTGTTGTACTTCACCCGTGGAATATCCCGGTGCCGGGTTCACATTGACCGTGATACAGCTAAAGAGGTTGAAACGATTGGATACTTCAGGTCCGAGTACCCGTTTCAGGGTTACGAACTGGCTGAGCGGAGCCATTTCCGTCCCGTTGCGGACGAACATGTTGTTCAGGGCTTGTTCGTCAAGACGATATTCAGGTGAGGCTTGTGACATCACACGGTATACTTTCCCGAATTGGTTGTAGTTGGAAACGTATGCACCACCACAATAGCTACCCAATACGTCGAGAACCATCGAAGGTGAAATGCCTGCCCGTTTACATTTGGCTGCATCCACATCGACCGATATCTGCGGGAAGTTCATTGCATAAGAAGTATAAGCCATTGCAACTTCTGGGCGCTGGTTTAAAGCTCCGATATACTGCATGGCGTTGCCGTAGAAAGTGCTCATATCTCCACCTGTACGGTCCTGCAAGTTCAACTCGATAGAGTTACCCAGACCGTAGCCCGGAATCATACCCGGCTGGAAGCAGAATATCTGCGCTTCTTTGATTTGGGCGAATTGTGCGTTTAGGCGGGCTACTACTGCGTCGGAAACATGTTCGGCCCCTTTTCTTTCATCCCAGTTTTTCAAACGGATGATTGCCATACCGTAGGAAGTACCTTGACCAGCCAGGAAGCCGTAGCCAGCTACGCGGGCGTAGTGTTCTACTTCGGGCGTGTTCTTCAGGATATTCTCTACTTTGTCCAGCACCTTGCCCGTTTCTTCCAATGTGCTACCCGGAGCAATGGCCACGTTTGCCATGATGGTCCCTTGGTCTTCTTGCGGGACAAGACCTGTTTTGGTATTGCTGATAAGCCATCCCAGCAGAATAATGGATGCGATCGTTCCGGCCCATACCATCCAGCGGTGGTGAATAAAGAACATGACGCCTTTTTTGTATTTGCCCAACACGGCATTGAAAGAGGCATTGTAGGCTGCACGTACACGTCCGTTGAAACTTTTGGCACTCTTGTTTCCATCGCTCGGGCGCATCATCATAGCACACAAGGCGGGGCAGAGCGTCAATGCACAGATCATGGAAAGACCTACGGAGGTTGCCATCGTCACACCGAATTGTGTGTAGAAAATACCAGAAGTACCACCCATGAAAGTTACCGGTATGAACACGGCCATGAACACACAGGTACAAGAGATAACGGCCATCGTCACGTCACCCATCGCATCTTTCGTTGCTTGATAGGACGAGGTGTAACCCGCATCGAATTTCGCCTGTACGGCTTCTACCACTACGATCGCGTCATCCACTACCGTACCGATGGCAAGCACCAGGGCAAACAGGGTCAGAATGTTGATCGTGAATCCGGCTGCGGTCAGACAGGCGAATGTACCGATCAACGAAACGATGATTGAAATAGACGGGATCAAGGTACTCTTGAAGTCTTGCAGGAAGAAATACACCACGAGGATTACGAGGATGATCGCCACGATCAGTGTTTCGACTACATTATAAATAGAAGCAAATAAGAAGTCGTTGGAGCTCATCATCGTGATGAATTCCATACCTGTAGGCAATTCTTCTTTCATCTTTTCCAATTCGGCGGCAATACGTTCGTTGACTTCCGTAGCATTGGAACCGGCTACCTGGTAAATCATGAATGTCACGGCTGGTTTGCCGTCCATTTGGCTGTCGAAACCGTAACTCAATGTTCCCAACTCAACCTTAGCGACATCTTTCAGGCGTAAGACAGAACCGTCTTCCTGAGCACGGACGACGATATTCTGGAATTCTTCTACGCTCTTCAAGCGTCCACGATATTTCATCGTATATTGGAAAACGTTTTTCGAGTTTTCACCCAGCGAACCGGTCGGAGCCTCGATATTCTGTTCTCCTAATACAGCAGTCACATCCGATGGAACCAAGCCGTATTGGGCCATTCGTTCGGGGTTCAGCCAGATACGCATACTATAGGTATCACCCAACTCCATTACGTCACCTACGCCTTCGATACGTTTGATACGTGGGATGACGTTGATGTCGAGGTAGTTTCCGAGAAAGGTCTTGTCAAATCGTCCGTCAGTGCTGACAAGTGCGTCGATCTGCAGGAAGCTGGTCTGTCGTTTTTGAGTGCTGACACCGATACGGGTTACTTCAGCAGGCAATAAACCCTGTGCCTTCGTTACACGATTCTGTACGTTGACGGCTGCCATATCGGGGTTTGTCCCTTGTTTGAAATATACCTCGATCGTTGCCGAACCGGCATTGGTTGCTGTTGAAGTCATGTACATCATGTTTTCCACACCATTGATGCTTTCTTCCAGTGGCATGATAACACTGTTCATCACTGCATTGGCATCCGCTCCGGTATAGGTTGCCGATACGTGGACCGTAGGCGGCGCAATGTCAGGATATTGCTCGACCGGCAAGGTAAAGAGCGAAATTAGTCCGATCGCCAAAATAAGAATGGAGATGGAGATGGCCATAACAGGCCGTTTGATAAATATATTTCCTTTCATACTTCGATCCTTTATTTAACTTGCGTTCCTTCGCGTACTAACCCGGCTCCTTCGGATACGATTTCTTCGCCAACCTTCAATCCGTCAAGTACGATATATTCGCGACCGTCGTTGATTTCAGCTACAGTAATCAATGTGGAAACAGCTTTCCCATCCACCACTTTATAGACAAGCGTCTTGTCCTGCAAACGGACTGTTGCACCTTGAGGAATTACGATACAGTCTTTGTAAGTTTGCGGTATGAGCACATTGCCGGAGGCTCCGCTATGAAGCAGGCGGGATTCGTTAGGGAATACGGCACGCACGCCGACTGTCCCGGTCTTCCGATCGATCACTCCGCTAATCGATTCGATCTTTCCTTTTTGTTCGTAAATAGACTGGTCATTCAGTTTCAACGACACTTCCGGCATGTTTTTCAACGCTTCGTCCATGCTTTTGTACTGGCGGCTCATAGCCAGTAATTGATTTTCGGTCATGGAGAAGTAAACATACATGTTCGAATTGTCGGAAACAGTTGTCAACGGTTGGGGAATACTGGCGCTGACCAATGCTCCGGCACGGTAAGGCAACATACCGACAACTCCGTCGGACGGACTTTTGACTTCCGTATAAGACAGGTTGTTGCGGGCGTTCACTTCTTGTGCTTCCGCCTGCGCCAGTTGTGCTTTGGCCGTCAGATAGCTGTTTTCGCTTGTTTTCAGGTTGAAAGCGGAAACGACTTTTTTCGCAAATAATTCTTTAGTACTGTTGTAGTTCAGTTCGGCTGTAGCTAAAGCTGCTTTTGCCACTTCCACATTTGCCTGGGCTGTCTTTAAAGCAGCTTTGTAAGGAACTTGGTCTATAACAAAAAGTAATTGTCCTTTCCGTACGACCTCTCCTTCGGTTACACAAAGCCTTTCGATCGTTCCCGATACTTGCGGATAAATGTCTATATCCTGGCGACCGCGGATCGTGGCCGAATAAGGGGTTGTCAGCTCTTTGTTTGCCGTAGAAACTTTCATCGTCGCGTAAGATGCTTTCATCTGTGCATCCGGTGCATGTTTGCAGGATGCCATCCACATAGTCGTACAGCCGATAACTGCCATCAGCCGTATCCATTTTGCATTTGCTCTTGTCATATTCGTTTTATTCATTAAAAATGACGCAAATGTACCTTAAAAAGAGCGGTTTTATTTGTCTGAATGTCTATATAAATCTTCCATATTTATACAGTATAGATATTTTAAGAAACTTGAGTTCAACTTATAAATGCAACTTTTTGGGTGCGGATAATAAGCAATAAA
>OWIJ01000800.1_pt1 | contig 21437 bp, 15 predicted proteins | sample 1732821 | NCBI WGS metagenome assembly OWIJ01 (sample SAMN05065759, study PRJEB22554) | human gut metagenome | biome: ENVO:2100002; feature: ENVO:00000062; material: ENVO:00002003 | host: Homo sapiens | place: USA | reverse complement strand
CTTCTAGCTTCGTCGGCAGCGTCAGATGTGTATAAGAGACAGCATTTGATACTGTTAGAAAGAATCTGCGTACAACCACAGGACGGCATAAGATTGAAATAGACGAAAATATTTTGGCAAAGTACAATGTGCAGACCCATTAGCAAAATTAAATTTATGCATGTTTCGCATAATAAGATTAGGCCAACCCCTTATCATATATGACATTCAATAGTTCGTTTGCTAGTTTGGTATCTGAAATTTTAATGATACTGTCTTCTTCTGTTGAATATCCAAGAACATTAACACTACCATACCAGATGGCCGTTTTATCAATGATACAGGCGCATAACGATAGTTTTGGAACAATCCTTATGAATAACCCTTGATTCTTTAGATACTCGGTTTGTTCGTTCTCGGTTGTTGTAAAAATAGCAACATCAATACCATTTGCCTGAAGTTCAAGCAAGTTTTTTATAAGCGCGTTCCGCTCTACACGGTAAAGTCTTGGAGATGATATTACAACAGATTGATTTGAGCTTTTCATTTCTTGAACAATGGGATAACGGAACGTATTCCCATTGAAGATTTGCCCTTCACACGATGATAAATGCAAGTCCTCAGTCGCATCAAATAAAGTCGATACTTCTTTCGTAAGAACACGATAACCAATGGCTGAATATCCCTTTAGCCGTTTACGATACATACTTTCGCACACAGGTTCGTGTATGTCAATATAATCATAAATGCGAACATCTGTTTTACCTTCATTCTCTCTATGCAATCGACCTGCATATTGGGCAACCAATCCTTTCCACGAAATAGGAAGAGCAAGAAATAGTGTATCAAGCCTTGGATAATCAAAGCCCTCTCCTACATATTTTCCTGTAGCGACTATTACAAGAGGAGCGTCCCGTGGAATATCCTGTAGTTTTTGTATAATTTCACGTTTATGTTTGCTCGTACCCTCTCCTGTAAGTTTTATAACATTAGCTACTTGTGGTTCAAGCATTTTCGTAATCAACTCGACATGAGAAGTTCTACTTGTCAGTATAATTGGTGTACGACCTGAGGCTACTGCGTTAAGAACATCTTCTATGATGAGATTATTTCGCATCTCAGATTCCGCAAGTGATTGTGAGAGTGCCGTAAATGTATGTTTGTCGTCTGTAACGGGTCGATACGAAGTAAACCTCGGCACAAGATAACGTTGAAACGATTGTTTTTGTATCTGTGCCTTAGCATCAACTGAAAATCGAATCGGGCCACATTGCATAAAAATAATTGGCTGTAGTCCGTCTTTGCGAATTGGAGTGGCAGTAAGCCCATAAACATAATGAGCCGTAACGTGTTTTAGAACATTTTCAAAAGTTATTGAAGATACATGATGACATTCATCAACAATAACCATTCCGTAATCTTGTACAAAAGACTTGACTTCACCATCTTCAAAGCAAGATTGCATAAGAGCCACATCAACAACTCCATGCAATGTATTTGAAGTTGAATCAAGACTTCCGACTGGAGAAAAGACTTTCTTTCTACCACGTTTCTTAGGTACGTTATCCTCTATGAAATCAATATCAAGAAATTCAGAAAGGCGTTCGTGCCATTGCATAAGCAATGCTTTAGAATGTACCAAGATAAGTGTATTTATCTTTCTTTGGGCAATCAATGCTGCCGCTGTAACAGTCTTTCCAAAAGCGGTTGTTGCCGACAATACTCCATTTGTATGGGGCATAAGTGAATTAATGGCTTCTAACTGCTCATCACGTTCTTTACCCTTAAAGGCTATCGCAATAGATTTGCCATGGTTGGTTTTATCAATTATTTCATAATCAATACTTAGAGAAGACAACATGGCTATTATAGCCTCTTCGCACCCCCGAGGCATAACAAGAAACTCATCATTGAAATCAGCGCGACAGATAATGCGAGGAATGTTATATGTTGAAATACGCATTGCCTGCTTACTGTAAAAATCAGGATTCTTGAAGGCGGCAAATCGCTTCAACTGATTAATCACCTTGCTGGAAATTGAACTTAATGGGATATAAATATTGTCGGATTTGTTGATTTTAAGTTTACTATCAAAGTCTGTCCGTGCGACTTCTTGTACAATAGGTATTTCCCAAGGCTTTGCTTCCGAAGATGTGGCTAATGCTCCAAAATCCTCTTGTTGATGTTCAACCAACAATCTATCCACGACACATTCGTCAATTCTCTTGACATTGTACAAATATGCCCATTGGTCTTTGAATGGAAGAAATTTATCATCAACAAAAACGCTGTTTCCCACTTTTCTTGCTCCACCTTGTAATGGTAGTGCTATTAGATTTCCAAATCCTCCTTCCGGTATTCTATCTTGGTTTGGAAAGAAACGGTCGTATGAATCAAAAGAAATTCTTCCATTCCGCTTCATAGCTTCCGTAAGAATGATATTACCAAACCGTCTCACTTTAATAGCTGGAATCGCATCAGTGAAGAAGACCCATACATGTGCTCCATTTCCAGACCTTGAACGCTCAATGCTACATGGGACATTCCAATCTCGACAAACAGAAACGAATGCCAACACATCATCCTTATATCCGTGAGTGCAGTTTTTGTCATCAAAATCAGCGCACAGAAAAGAGCATTTATTATCCGGAGTGATGACATACAGGCCGATAACATCACATCCGTTTTCGTCTTTACCTTCCAAATGACGATATATGTCTTGGTTTGTCAATGACGCAAAATTACGGTTGGGACATTCCGTACATTTATGTTTTTTCTTGTCGCATATTCCTCTACGCCATTCGTTGATACAGACTGGTTGATAGCCACCTTTTTCTGTGGTTTTGCTGAACCATCGTCGTGCAAATACATCATCCCTTCCTTTGAAAAAGCTATGGAATAATTCTATTTTCTCATCAAGAGAGAAATATACAGGAGGAAATGAGATAGAAGAGAATACTGATTCCTCATCCATTCTGTTTGTAGTAGAATAGGCAATGCCGTATTGCCGAAGGATTGATTTCAATTCTTCGTTTTCCGCAAGAAGGCTGTCGTATTTTCTGACAAGTGTGTCGTATTTCTCCTTAAAGTTATCCATCATACGCTTAGAGATTCTTTTGACACTTACAAAAATACGAAAAAGGACCCAGACTATTGAATATAATTCACTATATTTGCAGAATAAAATTACATCTAAGAATGAAGCTAAATAGAATAAAGGCAGTCTTGACAGACAAAGGTATCTCGCAGACATGGCTAGCCAAACAACTTGACAAAAGTTTTAGCATGGTTAATGCCTATGCTTGTAATAGAATCCAGCCCAATTTGGATACGTTACAGCAGATTGCGGAAATACTTCAAGTGGATTTAAAAGAATTGATAACGGACAAAAACGAACGTCAATAGCGTTTGTCGTTATCAATTATTTTTACACTACAACTTCTGATAATATAAAAATATAGGAATATATGACACCGGAAGAAAAAGCTCGAATTAAAATTGACCAATGGCTGACCGAAGCCGGTTGGAAAGTTATAAACCGAGAAGAATATGAACCGACTTGTACGGCTGTAGCCATAAGGGAAGGATTGCTAAAAGGTAATCTTGAAGCCGATTATTTCCTTTTTATAAATGGAAAGGCTGTTGGTGTGCTTGAAGCCAAGCGTGAAGAAACGGACGCTTTCTCGGCAAAAGTGTGTGAGCAAGCTGCACTATATGCTAAAAGTGTACCCAATATCTACCAAACGTATCAGAAGCCATTACCCTTTATCTTTACCTCCAACGGCAAGGAATTATATTTCTGTGATTTTCGCGAAAAGGATGCTTGTTTCATCCAAATAATGACTATACCCACACCGCACGAACTGGTTAAGAAGTTGGGAATAAATGATTATTTTGCCGGACTACCTACTCTGCGCAAAAAAGGGTTGCGTAATTGCCAATATGAAGCCGTTACAGAACTGGAGAAAAGTTTTCGCACAGGTCAAAATCGTGCATTGATGGTTCTTGCCACAGGTGCAGGTAAAACATATACGGCTTGCCTTGCTGCATATCGTATGTTGTCATACACTCCTATGCGCAGAATCTTGTTCCTTGTGGATAGGAACAATCTTGGAAAACAAGCTGAAGGAGAGTTTGGCACATTCCGATTGACTGAAAACGGTGATGCTTTCAACACAATATTCACTGTCAACCGTCTTCGTTCTGCTTCCATTCCTGCTGATAGCAATGTAGTTATATCAACCATACAACGCCTTTTCTCTTTCTTGAAAGGAGAAGCCATAGAAGATACGGATGATGATGACGACAACGAACTAACGGAAGAAGTCGCCTTGCCTGATAATCCGAATTTGCCCCACGATTACTTTGACATGATTATCATAGATGAGTGCCACCGCTCTATCTATGGAAACTGGCGCAAGGTACTCGAATACTTTGACACGGCAAAACTAGTGGGACTGACGGCAACCCCTATTCCAGAAACAATAGCATTCTTCAATAACAATCGTATCGTCAACTATACTTTGGAAAAGAGTATTGTGGACGGTGTAAATGTGGATTGCCGTGTATATCGCATCAAGACAGAAGCTACCGAAAACGGTGGAGCTATATTGGAAGGAGAAAAAGTAAAAGAGGAGACTCGCTATACAGGAGAGATAAAAACAATCAGCAACAAAGAGACAAAGACCTACACCAATAAAGAACTGAACCGAAGCATTATCAACCCGGCACAAATCAAACTAATACTCTCCACTTATCGTGATGCGGTCTATACCGAGATGTTCAACGACCCACAGCGTGAACCAAATATGGACTATCTGCCCAAGACTTTGATATTTGCTCTCAACGAAGCCCATGCCACCAACATAGTGCAGATAGCGAAAGAAGTGTTTGGACGTACTGATGACCGTTTCGTTCAGAAAATCACTTATTCGGCAGGAGATAGCAATGAACTGATACGACAATTCCGAAACGATAAGGATTTCCGTATTGCCGTGACTTGCACATTGGTTGCAACAGGTACGGACGTAAAACCGCTGGAGGTGGTGATGTTTATGCGTGATGTAGAGTCCCAATCTCTTTATGTTCAGATGAAAGGTCGTGGCGTGCGTACCATCGGAGATGAGCAGCTACGCAATGTTACTCCAAATGCCTTTAGCAAGGATTGCTTTTACTTGGTGGATGCTGTGGGTGTTACAGAACACGAAAAGACTGTCCCTACAGCAACTGATGAGCCTACGACAAAGACCATTACCCTCAAAGAATTATTGGAACGGATTAGTCATGGTTATATCCCCGATGAATATCTGAAACGGCTTGCAGCAACACTTGCCCGAATCTATAACAGAGCTGATAATTCTCAACGAAAAGAGTTTGAGAACTTGGCTCACGGTGATATGAAGGAATTGTCGGCAAGAATCTACACTGCGCTTGAAAACGACACACTTCCTCCTTTTATAAATGCAAATGAACCCAATAGCGAACGCAAAGGATTGGTTTCTCCACTTGCAAATCATGCGGATGCCAGAAGATATTTGCTTATCCTTGCTGCCGGATTTGTCAATACATTGATGCCGGGCGAGGACACGCTTATCTCAAAAGGTTTCTCCGTAGAAGAAGCAAAAAGTACGACGGAGGCATTCGAGGAGTTCTGCAAAGAACATAGTGACGAGATAGAAGCTTTACGCATTATATATAATAATGAAGGAGAGCCAATCACTTATTCAATGTTGAAGGACTTGGAGAATAAACTCAAAATGGCGAATAACCATTTTACGTCCAAACAACTTTGGAACTCCTATGCCATAGTCAATCCAGCGGTTGTAAGACGTTCCACAACAAAGGAAGAAAGTGATGCCCTGACCAATATCATACAGTTGGTTCGTTTCGCTTACCATCAGATTGAAAAATTGGATAGCGTGGTTACCACCTCCAAGCAATACTTCAACTTGTGGCTGGGACAAACGCAACGTAACATAACAGACAAACAGCGAGAAGTAATCAGCCGCATTGTAGATTATATTGCATCCAATGGAGCTTGCACTATTAGAGACATCCGAGAGGACGATGCAACCCAAGCGGCTCAAATGATACGAGCCTTTGGTAATATGCAGAAGGCAGACGAGGCTTTGCACTCACTTTACACATTTGTAGTTTTAAGAAAATCAGCATAATATAATGGCAACAAATAACGCAACAGAGCAGTCGCTCACAAAAAAGGTTTGGAATTTGGCAACAACCCTTGCCGGACAAGGCATCGGCTTCACCGACTATATCACCCAACTGACCTATCTTCTGTTTTTGAAGATGGATGCCGAGAATGTAGAAATGTTTGGAGAGGAATCAGCTATACCCACCGGTTATCAGTGGATGGACTTAATCTCTCTTGACGGATTGGATCTGGTCAAGCAGTATGAAGATACGCTAAAGCAGCTCAGCGAACAAGAAAACCTAATTGGCACAATTTATACCAAAGCCCAAAACAAGATTGACAAGCCCGTTTATCTCAAAAAGGTTATCTCGATGATTGATGAAGAGCAGTGGCTCATCATGGATGGAGATGTAAAGGGTGCTATCTATGAAAGCATTTTGGAGAAGAATGGTCAGGATAAGAAGAGCGGAGCCGGGCAATACTTTACGCCTCGTCCATTGATTAAGGCAATGGTAGATTGCATCGCTCCACAAATGGGCGAAACGGTTTGTGATCCGGCTTGTGGTACTGGAGGTTTCCTGCTGACGGCATACGACTATATGAAAGATCAATCCGCCAACAAGGAAAAGCGTGACTTTCTGCGTAACAAAGCTTTGCATGGAGTAGACAATACACCATTAGTTGTAACGCTTGCTTCCATGAACCTCTATCTGCATGGTGTCGGTACAGACCGAAGCCCGATTGTATGCGAGGATTCTTTGGAGAAAGAGCCTTCCACGCTTGTTGATGTGATTCTTGCCAACCCTCCTTTCGGCACTCGTCCGGCAGGTTCGGTAGATATTAACCGTCCCGATTTCTATGTCGAGACAAAGAATAACCAGTTGAATTTCCTCCAGCACATGATGCTGATGCTCAAAACAGGAGGACGTGCTGCGGTGGTATTACCCGATAATGTTCTTTTTGAAGCCGGAGCAGGTGAAACTATCCGCAAACGCTTGTTACAGGATTTCAATCTTCACACCATCCTGCGCCTACCCACCGGTATTTTCTATGCTCAGGGAGTGAAAGCCAACGTATTGTTCTTTACAAAGGGGCAACCCACTAAAGAGGTTTGGTTCTATGACTATCGTACCGATGTGAAGCACACTTTGGCAACCAATAAATTGGAACGACATCACTTGGATGATTTCGTTTCCTGCTACAATTCCGGTAACTTAGCCGAACGAAAAGAAACATACGATGCCGAGAATAATCCACAAGGGCGTTGGCGCAAATATGCTGTGGACGAACTATTGGCTCGCGACAAAACCAGTCTCGACATCACTTGGATTCGTCAAGGTGGCGAAGTGGACGACCGCTCATTATCGGAACTAATGGATGAGATAAAGGAGAAAAGCGATACTATCAGCAATGCCGTGGCAGAGCTGCAAAAGTTATTGGCAAATATAGAGGAGGACTAAATTTTATGGGCAAAGACATCATCACAAACAATCAAGAAATAAACAACTTGTTTCAAAAAGTTGTTGACCTTATCACTCAGGCAAGGAAACGTGTGGCGACAACAGTCAATATCGCTGAAGTCTATACAAAATTCCATATTGGCCAATATATAGTAGAATATGAACAAAAGGGAGAGATTAGAGCTGAATACGGAAAGACTGTACTGAAAGAACTCTCTAAACGTCTGACTGACAGATTAGGAGACGGTTGGGGATATTCAACTTTAAAAAACATCAAACAGTTCTATTTAGTTTATGCGAAAAGGCTAAACACTGTCGAGCCAATTGAAAACAGCAAACTTAGGTTGCAAAATGAGGAAAGGAAATACGATCAAGATTTAGTGCAGGATAAAAAGGACAAACACTGTTTAGCCTTTTCAGAAGAATCATTTACTCTTTCGTGGTCACACTATCTAATATTGATGCGTATAACAGACCCAATGGCTCGAAGATTCTATGAAATTGAGTGCCGACAACAAGATTGGAGTGTGCGACAACTCAGCCGGCAAGTGGCATCTTCGCTTTACGAACGTCTTGCGCTCTCACGTAACAAAGACGAGGTGATGCGGTTGGCACAGGAGGGACAAACCCTTGAAAAGCCATCTGACATTATCAAGAACCCCATTACATTAGAGTTTCTTGGTCTAAAGCCTGATGCTGTATACTCGGAAACTAAACTAGAGAATGCCATTATCAGCAAGATGCAGCAATTCCTATTGGAACTTGGCAAGGGATTTCTTTTTGAGGCTCGTCAAAAGAGATTTACATTTGATGAACAACATTTCTATGTTGACTTAGTGTTCTACAATCGCTTGCTACAATGTTATGTGCTTATAGACTTGAAGATAGAGAGACTTACCCATCAAGACTTAGGACAGATGCAGATGTATGTCAATTATTACGATCGCCACGTCAAACAAGATTTTGAAAAGCCGACAATTGGCATCCTGCTGTGTAAGGAGAAAAACGATGCACTTGTGGAACTTACCTTACCCAAAGATGCCAATATATACGCCTCGGCATATCAGCTCTATCTCCCTAACAAAGCTCTATTGCAGGCCAAGGTAAAGGAGTGGATTGAAGAGTTTGAAGAGAGTGAAGAAGAGAAACAAATAAACAAAAACTAATTGTGCAGCCAAGAACTGCACAAACTGTCCAACCAAAAATTGGACAAATAGATTAACTGGTATGGATACTAAGAAATTACGTCAAAAGATACTCGACCTTGCCATTCATGGTAAACTCGTCCCTCAAGACCCGAATGATGAGCCTGCATCTGTTCTCCTTGAACGTATCAAGGCAGAAAAGGAGCGACTGATAAAAGAGGGTAAAATTAAAAAGAGCAAAAAGTCTACAAAGGCTTCTGATACGCCCCATTATGAGAACGTGCCGTTTGAAGTGCCGAGTTCGTGGGTGTGGACAAATATTGAAGAACTGTTTTTTGTTACTAAACTTGCTGGATTTGAGTATACTGATTGTCTCACGAAAGATACAATCTCCAGCAATAATGAAGTGCCTATAGTTAGAGCACAAAATGTAAGAATGGGATATTTTGTTGAAAATACCAATGAGGCTATATCAGAAGCTTTATCGCAACAGTTGGAAAGAAGCGCTCTTACAAAGAAGTGCTTACTTATGACATTTATTGGAGCTGGTATTGGTGATACATGTATTTTCCCGGCATTAAAAAGATGTCATCTAGCTCCGAATGTTGCTAAAATAGAACCTTACTCTAATAAAATTGATTTAAAATATGCGCTCTATTATCTTATGAGCGATTTAGGACAATTAGGAGTTCGGGGTATATCAAAATCAACGGCTCAGCCAAGTCTATCAATGGCTACGATTAGAAGTTTGGAAATAGCATTACCACCCCTTGCCGAACAACACCGCATTGTTGCAGAAATAGAGAAATTATTTGAGTTGATTGACCAAATAGAACAAGGCAAAGCCGACTTACAGACCATCATCAAACAAACCAAAAGCAAAATCCTCGACCTTGCCATTCATGGCAAGCTAGTACCACAAGACCCGAATGACGAGCCTGCCATTGAACTGTTGAAACGTATAAATCCCGACTTCACACCTTGTGATAACGGGCATTATCCGAACTTGCCAAATGGATGGGTAGTTACTCCTATGCAAACTTTATGCAGCTTGACTGATGGAGAAAGGCAAAGTGAGATTGAAAGAGTAAATCTTGATGTCAAGTACCTACGTGGTGAACGAGAAACAAAAACTTTAACAGCAGGAAGATACACTCCTGCTAATACTCTATTGATATTGGTAGATGGCGAAAACTCTGGTGAAGTGTTCCGTACTCCCATCGAGGGTTATCAAGGTAGCACATTCAAACTGTTGTCTATCAACGACAATATGAATACGGATTATGTTTTACAAGTTATCAACTTACATCGTAAGACTTTACGAGAAAACAAGGTAGGTTCTGCTATTCCTCACTTGAATAAAAAACTATTCAAGGCAATCGAAGTACCTATACCTCCTTATAAGGAACAACAAAGAATAGTGAATGCGATAAACCGTGCGTTTCAGCAACTGGATATAATCACGGGAAGTTTATAGACTCTCCGTGATTATATCTAATTGGTCAAAGAGTTGATGAATAGTCTTGATTATTCGTATTTGCTCTGCATTTGGTGGCAAAGGAATGTATGTACTAACAATTTTTTCTTTTGATATGTTAGGCTGTGCTCCACCTCCTCCTAATTTTATAAATTCTTCCTTGTGAGAAAGTAAAAAATAGAAAAGATATTCTTTCTCGATTCCTTCGAATACATCACAGGCACAACAAGCCTGATTTGTTGTGGCAGCAAATGTCAATATACCAATTTTCCCTATTGTTGCACCATACATAGCTATTAGTACACTGCCTATAGGATTCAATTTTACAGATGTTTCATTCAGAGCTTTTTCGGTAATATATTCTGGTATATGTGTGATGTATCCATCATTTAAATCACCTGTTTTAAGCCATGGTATATTGCCACCATAATAAGCTTTATTCAATCTATTTGGTGTGCTTCCAGATTGCCATCTACCAATCTTTCCGAGTTCTACCCATATCCAATTCCGAGGAATATCAAAAGGTATGTTCGGATAATGCCCGATATAAACCAACCATTTTATTATGATGGGTTGGCTTCAAACCACCCCATATCATAACAGCTATACCTTATATTATTACCATACTCATTATTAATCAATGTAATATGGTAACAAAATTCAAAAATCATCTTGCCAAAACTAATTTGGCAAAGAACACCGTGACATCGTATGTGTGGACGGTAAACTATTTCCTTACTCACTATAAGGAAGTGAACAAGAAGAATCTGTTGGCTTATAAAGGCTACTTGGTGGAGAACTTCAGACCACAAACGGTAAACTTGCGGCTGCAAGGCATCAACAAGTATTTGGAGTTTACAAAGCAGGACAAACTGAAAGTAAAGTTTGTCAAGGTTCAGCAGAAGAACTTTCTGGAAAACGTAATCAGCGATGCCGATTACAAATTTTTGAAAGCACAGCTAAAAGCGGATGGCTATGATGAATGGTATTTTGTGGTTTGGTTTATGGCTGCTACTGGGGCACGTGTAAGCGAACTTCTCCAAATCAAAGCGGAACATGTGCAAGTAGGGTATCTTGACCTTTATAGCAAAGGCGGTAAGATACGCCGCCTGTATATCCCCAAGACATTACGCACGGAAGCCTCCAAATGGCTCAAAGAGAAAGGTGTAAGTTCCGGTTATATCTTCCTAAACAGATTTGGCGAGCGGATTACTACTCGTGGCATTGCATCCCAACTCAAACATTTTGCCGAAAAATACGGAATGAACCGAGAGGTTGTTTACCCTCATTCTTTTCGTCATCGTTTTGCCAAGAATTTTCTTGACCGTTTCAATGACATAGCTCTGTTAGCTGACCTCATGGGGCATGAGAGTATAGAAACCACTCGTATTTATCTCCGCCGAACAGCCAGCGAACAGCAAAAAATCGTGGATAAGATTGTAAACTGGTAAATACGTTATAATCCTTAGAAGTGCATTTGACTACACTTCTAAGGACTTTTTAATATGGTCAAGAAGGGAGAATAGTTTCTCTATCTTTTGGACGATACGTTGCTGCTCGGGGAATGGAGGCAAAGGAAATAACCATTCATCTATATGACTTTTGTTTATGGATGGAGAATTATCGCCTTTCATAAATTGATTTAGTCCTGTTACAACATAATCAGAGATCATAAGGTAATAACAATACTCGGAATTAAGGTCATCAATGGGACTACATACATAAAAACCAGTTGACGCAATGCAGCCATCCACACTAACTTTAGCAATATTACGCAAATAAGGACGTACCATTGAAAATACAACATCTCCCTTTTGTGTATAACGGCTTGCTCGACTCGGTGCGTTAGCTGTTTTTATACTTTTAATTTTATTAATTATCTGCCGTTTGTTATCAATTGAATCAATATCAATATACAAAAATTCATCATTATGAGGTTTGGTAGATTTCATCGGCAAAAAGATTTGTCTTCCTTTTGCCCAGCACCAACTTTGAGGCAACTTCCACTTATGCCCGTTATCACAAGGTGTGAAGTCGGGATTTATGCGTTTCAAGAGTTTAATGGCTGGCTCGTCGTTCGGGTCTTGCGGTACGAGCTTTCCGTGAATGGCAAGGTCAAGAATTTTACTTTTGGTTTGTTTGATGATGGTCTGTAAGTCGACTTTGCCTTGTTCTATTTGGTCTATCAAAGCAAGCCATTTCTCTATTTCTGTTATAATGCGATGTTGCTCTGCAAGTGGAGGTAATGGTACAAGAGTGTTCCTAAAAATATCTAATCCAACAAAAGGTTGCGCACCACCAATAGCTATTGCTTGATACTCTTTTATTTTTGATTCTAAGAAATAAGCGATATATTTTGTACTAATGTCGCTATTTTGATAAGGCTTAAAAAGAGCAACATTTTTTATTGCCATGTCAAAATAATTATCATGCTGTATGTAAATCATACTTCCGATATTTCCTCCTATCATAGAGTACAATATGTCTCCAATATCAACTTTTGAGCGTTTGATAATATTTTTATAATCTACTTCTGAGATATATCTGGTTTTTGAAAAGTCAAATTGTCCGTTCTTAAAATCTTTACTAGTGATTAAAGGGTAGCCTTCTTGAGTATATTTAGGTGAATCATGAGTTCCGTCACGAACATCCATGCAATCTTGGAATTTACACCACATCCACGATTCCGGCACCTCAAACGGTACATTCTCATAATGGGGCGTATGTATTGTACATAATGAGTTAAAAACATTTAATGTGTTGCAACTTTAGTTTTTAATTACAGCACATCAAATAGGACGTTTATCTTCTCCTATAACTTTTCTTTTTATTCTGAATCTTAACCATTCCTATCGCAAACATCAGACACCTTCTTCGATAGGCTTCTTCCTCTTCATCGGGTTGACGACCATCCCATCGGATATCAGATGAAGAGTCACCTCCTCCAGAAGATACACTGATAGGAGTTCCACCTGCTAAAGCATCCGCTATGGCGAATATCTTTGACCGGAGTGATGGATTCGACAGTTGGTCAAGTATGGTGTCCAATATTGATTTTAACTCATCGTTGTTCTTTGAAAGTTGTTCGACATCCCTTTTTAACCGATAAAATTCCCCATACTCTGCCAATACATTTTGCTGTGCAGTCTTCACTTGTCTCTCCGCTTCATTTCTATAGAGAGCCTCTATTTGGCGGACGATCGAATTGAAACGCTTGGCTATTTCCTGATTCTGTTTCTCAATCCATTTGTCCGTAATAAACAGAGGATATTTCCCCGAAATACAAGGTGGATCAAAATCAATTTTGTAGTTTCTGAAAGGCTGTATTACAGAGCCAGCTTTTTCAAGGTCTTGGGTCAGTTTGTTCAATTCCTGCTCTTTTGTATGGAGTTTGTCAGCCTTGTCTTCAAGTTTGGATTGGTATTCTGAAATCTGTTTCTGTATATCCGCCTTTTGAAATTTGTATTCTTCAAGAGCTATTTTACCGGAAGCCAGTTCCTTGTCAATCTGTTCAAGTTGAGATTTAGACTTGAATATTTGCGATTCCAGTCTGTGTATCATAGTCTGTAATCCCTTAACCGCTTTCTCCGCCTGTTTTGCCTCTTTTGATAGCTTACGAATATAATCGCGTTTGTTCAAATGCTGCACATTGCGCCCATATATGCTGTCTCCTCGTTCAAGTCCGTATTTACTTCCGACCTCCTCATACAGCGATGTGTGCATTTCTTTCAATATCTGCCCATATTCAAACCTGTTCTTTCCGAACTTTGCAGACCACATGACACACTCACGACCGCTTTTAGGCCGGATACCGACTGGCACAACTAAAGCATGAATATGCGGGCTGCTCTCGTCAAGGTGAACCTGAAAGCCGACAATGTTTTCCTGACCATATCTTCGGGAACACCAATCATAAACATCCTTCGCCCAAAGTTCTATTTCCTCGCAGCGGTGCAGATGGCTGTTGTCTGATCCTTTCTCTAAATTGACGGTCTGATTGCCAAAAGCCATCTCAAGTGTACGTTCATGATTGCCGCCAAAGACAAATTTGGCGCAACAGTTCGGTTGAATCTTACTGTCCGGTTTGAATGGCTTCCAACCTAATTCCAACAATCGTTCCTGCAAACGGAGTTCAAGAGACTTCTCTTGATACCCCAACGGATGTATTTTGCCATCGGGACCAATCTCAAAATTCAGCCTCATTCTGGTCTTGTCATAATTGTTGGTAGGGTCTTGATTTTTACAATCGACCTTATCTTCGTTCCAACGCCTTTCGTTCTCGTTGGCTTCTGATGTGCCAAATGATTTGGCAGCTTCAACGTGCATTGCTTGTTTTATATCAGTATTCATAATCTCGTTTTTATACGTATTTCTAATAATTGGAGCTTGCTCCTGTGCCTATTCACATAGTGTGGCAGTAGCCGGATTTTATTGCTATCAGGCAAAAAGTCCTTATTGTGTTATGGACTTTCTATAAGTGACCGGAACAAGTTCCTTCGTTATTCAATAAGTTCTAACCCCAATTCATCAATGAGCGTCTGCAAAGCCGGATTGCGCTGTATCATCTTTGAAAGAATCATTTGTGGTGTATCGGTCATCAAGAGGAAATCGGCAATGTCCAATCCTTTCTTTCGTTGTTCATCAGTAGCGCATTGTTCTAATGTGTCACTCATTATAACCTTTGAGCAAACGGAGAAGAGCATAGCCATCTTGGATTGCCAAATCTCTTTTGCTCCTAAGTCCGGACACAACATTACCGTCCGACCTTTTAATACACCAACCGCATCTGCTTTGAAGCAGCCGTGCATTCCACCAGTAGCCAGCCATATAAATTCCGGCATATAATGAGTGGCTATCAAAGCAGACTTCTCACTCTCTACTATAGCAATCGGTTTGGCAGGATTATCAGACAACAGATGCTCACCAAACAAACATTGCTTTAGATTGTAGTCGACAAGGTTCAACTCGGTATGTACCCAACTTACATAACTTCTCGGCTCTTTTGTCCGATGTCCTGTTGTTGAATCATACAACATTATCTTTCCGGTTCGCACGTAGCCTTGCCTATCAATCTGCCAGTAGACAGTAGAGCCGCCCCATTTTTTTGATGTGCCAACACGATATAAATGGAATATTCGCTTTGTTTCATCCTTGCCCAATATACCTACCAGATAAATGTACAAAGGATTCATTGTGTAATTGGTAAGTGTTCGCTCCATTAGTTCTTTATCAATAAAGGAAGTAGGTGGCAATGAATGTGGCTGTGGCTTAGCATGTTCAATGCCATAATTGGAACCTTTTTCTATCAGCGTTGGATTATCCTTGAAATAATCAGAGGGCGTATAATGGTATTTGCACGACTGCTCATGGTCGCATCTGCCTACATAGTCAGGAAACGAAACTTCCCCTTGAGTATCAACGTAACGTATAAAACATTGTTTCTTTCCACACTGAGGACATGAAAGTTTAGAGCCTCGCTTATATTTTTGAAGGGTAAATCGGTATTCATTCATGCTTGATATTTTTTATAATTGCAGTCCGTGCAGTTTGCAGTTCTTGCAGTTTTGCAGGAAAACGGATGATACGAAAGTGCAAACTGCAACAACTGCAAGATGCAATGGGGATAGGTTATTGCAGTTTCTCATATTCCCCTCTCTTAATTTTCTTGATTATCTTATTCGTGGTAAGGCTGACCAAAGAATACATTACAGAGCGTTCGGAAAGCCCCACTTCTTTTCCTGCTTGAATGGCATCGGCAGTTGTGAATGTTGCAGAAAGACAATCAAGCAATTCTTTCTTTTGTGGTTCAATGCCCTCTACCAACATATATTTCTGAATGTCGGCATAACAACTTTCAAAGTAATCGCTTAATGCAATAGCTGATTTGATTGAATCGATGTCCACAAAATCTTTATGAACCTCACCACAAGCCCAGCGGAAGATTTGCATAACCAAAGCCAATCGTGCTGTAATCATCGGAGCTTTCATTATTCTGCTATCCACCAAGCCGTCATCTTGGATTTGATTGACTGCATGAATAGCATCATTGCGCCAATTGGTAAAATAGGCTTTTGCTTCCGAAGAAAAGTCCAAAATGTCAGGAACTATTTCGCCATCCTCATTTACTATAAAAGGCAAACTCATCACTTTGTTGATGATATTTTCCCACATAGACGAGTATTTGTCAAAAGTGGTAAAAGCGTTTTCTTCATCTTGCCAATCTGATATTTCCTGTGAAGACGGATAAACAAAAATTATTCTATCAATCAACCCATTGTCCTTATAGCCTTTATCTGTAAGTTCGTGCATTCGGGTGGTCTGCATCGTACCTACCATATTTATAAAAGGATGCTCTATGTGAATAGGTATGGGCATACTGCATCTGGAAATGTCTAAAGGTTTTCCGCTGAATGCAGTCAATAACTGTTCAATAAGTTGCCCTTTGCTGTATTGATTCACAGCATTGAACATTCCCATAATTTCATCCACATATACCACAATACCACGCTGGTTGTCATCAAGCGCACGCATTAAAGCTTCTGGGGTAAAGTCGGATATTATGGTTCTTCGCAAAATCGGTTTTTCTGGCAATGGAGTGCAATTTTCCTTCTTCCCTTTGTTGTCCTCTACCATATTATTATATTGCTCCATATCAGACTTGAATTGTTTGACAGCTTTGGCATCATGCTTGCGAATTGGGCGAAAAGCAAAGTCTAACGGGGGAGTTTTGCCCATTCCGGGGCGGCCAACCAATATCATATAGAGGGCAGGATTACTTATCCAGCCACCACGAATACGGATATTGACAGCATTACCGATGGCTGTTGAAATTGCCGCCAAAAGAGAAGCCATCATATATTCAATGGAATAATTCTCTTGTCGTGCCAATGCCAATACCATATCCTGAATTTTAGCAGGAAAAGCATTCAAAGGAATCTTGTCTTCAAGTATCCCTCCAAATTCCATTCTGATTGCATTGCATAAATCGAGTGAATCCATTAGAATCGGTTGTTTCTTTTAGACTTTATGAATCGGGCAGCTTCGTCCTCCAAGTCTTTTTCGGACTTTACCTTGCCATCTCGAAGCCACGCATCAATCTCCGATTTTAGAAACATGATACGTTTACCTCTTTTATGAAATGGGATTTGGTGGCAGCTTGTCCATCCATATACTGTTTGCTCTGCCGGATGACTGGGAATATAATCGCACAACTCCTTTAAGTTCATCCATTGCTCGGTTGGAATACTCGGACTTTGAGTGTTGAGACCGTCAATCTTAGAATCCAGTTCATTCAATTTATCCATCATCCACGACATTGCCTTGGGTAAATCTTCAAAAGTAATGTTCTTTTCACTCATACTGCTATCTGATTTATGTTTGATTTTTCGGCAAAGTAATCGTGATTTAGCATACTGATTTTATGATGGACTGTGTCACATAAAGAAACAGCAGCGAAACAGAAATACCATAAGGAATATGTATTGATTATCAATGCAAATGATGAAAAACGTCAGTAGTAGTTTTTTATGGTAATGTACCCAATCATAAGGAAATCATTAGGTGGTCATAATAACAGCTCATAGGTAAAAACAAAAAGCCACCCACGCAGAATCTACGCAGATGGCTATGCCTATCAAGTGGGACAACACTTTTATTCCGTTTGTGATAAAGCTAATTTGATAGTTTCTGTTGCTTTCTCCTTTTTCTCATCTACAACCTTGGCATACACTTGAGTGGTTCGTACATTGGTATGCCCCAACATTTTGCTAACGGTATAAATGTCCGTTCCTCCAGCCAGTTGAAGGGTAGCGTAGCTGTGCCTAAAGCAATGGAAGGTAATGTGCTTGGTAATTCCGGCAGCTTCAACCCATTTTTTAACAGGGCGATTTATCCATGATGGGTCAGGTAATCCGGCAAACACTAATAATTCTCCTTCTTTTTGCTCTCCGCAAAGATTATATGCTTGCTCTGAAATTGGCATATACTCAACACCTTTTGTCTTTTGTTGCGTAAAGTTCAGCCGATAACCACCATTGAATTGTTCCACCTCCGACCATTTCAATTTCTGAATGTCGCAATGTCGGATTCCTGTTAATGCTGAAAAGAGTGCGGCTCGTTTCAATAATGGGTCACACGGAGTTTGTGCCAGTCGGTTCAACTCTTCTATTGTCAGGTATTCTCTGCGACTCTCCCTTTCCTGAATGCCTTTGACTTTCGCTGCAATATCAATAGTCAGATAGCCATCTATAAAGGCTTGTTTCAATCCTGCCTTGAAAATTGAGAAGTATGTTGATGCTGTATTTTGAGAAATTGTACCTCGTTTAGTACCACCTTGCGGTGCGTTCATTATGAATTGACGGAACGATTCAACCAGCTTTAAGTCTATCTGCGAAAAGAGAATGGTATCACTTTTTGCAAATATCTTCAGTAACTCATGTACTCGCCTCCAATTGACAATAATAGAATCGGAACTATGGGCATGTCTTGTTCGTTGCACATGGTCGAAGTACTCAATAAAATTACTTCGGGAGCGTTCCAACTGCTCCGCCTGTTCTGCATCGGTATCGGCATATAAAGCTGCATTGTCGTATTCCTTTTGTCTTAGGCTTCTGACTTTATCGGCATAGATACATGATTCTTGGTCTATTTGCGACTTGCATTGAATAACACCGTTTAAATCTCGCTTCGGCTTATAAGTAGTTTTGCCTTCGGCATTAGTCCTTGCATTGCGTGATTTATCCCAAATAGGTGTTGTAATGGTACGATTGAGATATTCACGCACTCTTTGTGGCGTATGTTTTCCAGATTGGAATACAGGATAAGATTCCACATAAAGATACCATTCATCACGATATTCAGACTTGCGGAGCTTTACCGACACACGTGTATTAACTAATGCTTTCTTCATCGCTTCATATCCTTGACATAGTAATTACTTTCACTTAGATTGTTTAATCATATTGCATATAGCTTCTGACAAATCTTGATCAGAATTATCTTTCCCCCAAATACTCCAGAAAGGAACTGTTTGACTTGATGGTTTGATTGAAGGTTCATTTATTTTTACTCTAGACGGTAATAATGTAGCATCACCAACAATAATTGCTTCTGCGATGTCAAGCAAAGAAAGATTGTCGGCAATATTACCAAGATTATCTGGTAGTAGTCGTTTAATCACATTTTGATCATCCACATTTGTAAGTCGAAGACTAATAAAATTATTACATTGGCTTAGTACTGTACGATTTACTTCTGAAGGTCTTTGACTGATTATCACAAGACCAACTCCATATTTTCGTCCTTCCTTCGCTATTCGTTCAAAACTTTTCAAACCTATTTCTGCAACAGCATCTTGTGAAATAGATTGCTGAACATATAAGTGTGCTTCATCACATAATAGTGCTATTGGATGACGATGTTCCATTGAACTCCATTGTTGAACAGTAAATACAATTCTTGCCAATAGACCAATTACTAAAGGAAGTACATCTGATGGTACTTCTGACATATCTATAACCTTGACCCCACCATCAGCCTTCATCAGAACTCTGGCGAAATCTTTGAGCCAATTTTGCGATTTTTCTTCTGTTTGTAAACTGAACATAAATCCCATTCTCTTATCTGAAAGTTTATTCTCCAGTCTTTGATTGAACCGTGTTAACTTCCCATTGTATGGGCCTAGCTTTTCAGAACCGGCTCTTGCACCAGGTACCATTTCTTCGTCTTTGGACTTTAGCCGAGTTAACACTGTTTGCAAGTCGTAAGCTACGGGACTATCAACAGTAATCAGATGTTCATATATTGTTCCTTCTACACCTTTTTCTTTTTCGGCAAGAACTTCACGAGAGAATATCATTGCTTGATTTGGTGCATTTTGGTCACTACGATCTAATAACAATGCCTGCATTTCCTCATAATTTAAGAGCCAATAGGGTACCATAAGTATATTGTTGTTGAGTTTTTCAGAGGTAGCCAAATCTCCTGGTGTTGCAATTTTATATTGTTTGATGCCATCTATTTTGAAATCAGTAGAGGAGTATTCTCCGTGGATATCAAACAAAATTGCATTAGAATGTTTTAATTTAGCCATTTGTTCAACAATACATGCAACACAAAAAGATTTACCACTCCCTGTAGAACCCACAATAGCAGCATGTCGTTGAAATAGTTTATCTCCATCCATATATGCTATAGAACTTTCATCCATTGTATATTTCCCTATTGCAAGAGGACTGATGGAAGTCGCTAATTTGTTGGATATTGTTTGCATGAGGTCTGTGAGACGTGTTCCTTCAATCTTATAACATAAGGCACTTATAGATGGAACTGCACTAACGTTTCTTCTGAACACGTTACTTTGCTCTCCAGCTTTGTCCATAAATTCACCCACAAAAACTAACCTAACTTGGTTAAATGCCGAAGAAGTATCTTCTTCATCCTCGTCATCATTCAAAGTCATATCAGTAGCCTTGCGATAGATTTTTACTATCATTGCTATAATGTAACGACCAGATTTCGGACTTTGAATAGCTATAAGTTGATTAATTTGTAACTGGGACAGAACATCGTCAGAATCTATAATGGCTGTTGCCATACCTGTGTCTACACTATTTATTGAGCCTATTGACTCACCTTTATCATATCTTAATACTATACTTTCCATTTTTTATATTTCCATTAATCCTTCTATAGTCCAATATATTTTGTCATCAACAATTATAGAATCACTATTTGTATGAAAAACAGTACCCTTAGCACCATCACTACAAATAGCGATATAATCATATCCTTTATCTATTACATTTTCTTTTATTGAATTTGTAATTTCTTTGGTAACAATCAGTATTTTTGCCTTTCTCTTTTTGGCATATTTAAGCAACATTTCTTGAACATGTTTGTCATTAAAACCATAACCAATACAAACATAGTTTTGGGCACTTTCAAAGATTTTGTCCACAGCTGATAAAAGTTGTCTATGTGGTTCCTCTTGAGTACGTTCGTATTTATTAGTTCCTGGAGTTACGATACATGGTGTAAACCCTAATGGAATATTGACAGAATTGGGGATATTGCAAATGATTCCATCTCTCCTATACCAGTCTAGGGAACCGTGAACTTTCAAGATATTAATAAATCCAGTATAATCAGCCTCCGGCTTTTTAGGATTTAGCATAATATTATCTCTGTCTCTTATACACATCTGACGCTGCCGACGAAGCTAGAAG
>OWIJ01000783.1_pt1 | contig 21791 bp, 18 predicted proteins | sample 1732821 | NCBI WGS metagenome assembly OWIJ01 (sample SAMN05065759, study PRJEB22554) | human gut metagenome | biome: ENVO:2100002; feature: ENVO:00000062; material: ENVO:00002003 | host: Homo sapiens | place: USA | reverse complement strand
ATCTACACTTCTAGCTTCGTCGGCAGCGTCAGATGTGTATAAGAGACAGTGATATGCGTAGTAGTCATAGGAAGCATGGTCGCTATTTTGTTACACGAACGTAGCCGAGTACTTCAAATAGAGACTGAAATGAAACGCCTTCACCATGTACAGCAAAATGTGAATACTGCCCACCGTTACATCACGCTTCTTGCTATGCGTGGCGAAACTGTACTAGCTTGGGAAGAAGAAGATTATACAAGCTATTGTTCACTCCGTTTCCACTTGGATTCTATACTGCAATCTATGTACAAGGAGAACGAGGAATTTGTCAGCAAAGAGCAAATAGACTCTCTTAGACATATGCTTGCCAGTAAAGAAGATCATCTTTACCAAATCATGCAGGCGTTTCGTAGACAAGAGAATTATAATGATTTGCCACTCAAAAGCTTACCCAAAGAATTACAATCTAAAACCATTATACGCAAGAAAAAAGGACTTGCTGGTTTTTTGGGTGCAAAAGAGACAGTGAAAATTACACCTTCTGAATCTTCTGTATTACAGTCGTTAAATAAAAAAATTCTCTCCTTTCAAAGAGAACATCAAGAGTCCATAGATACGAATATTGATAGTTTGCGTAAACACAATAAGGAACTCAATAAGGAACTTCGCACCTTAATTACCTCAATGGATGAGCAGACTAAATGTATTCTTCAAGAAAAGGAACATAATCTTCAAAAATCGTACGATCAATCTACTCTTATTATAACATGGCTCGTTTCATCTGCTCTTTTTATGCTTGCTATATCTTACTTGATTATTCAAAGGGACTTACGAGAAAAAACAAGGACGAAAAAACAATTGGAGGAAACAATCGAACAGAATGCGGCACTCCTCAATATGCGCAAGAGTATCATCCTTACCTTGTCGCACGACATCAAGACCCCGTTAAGCATCATAAGCGGAAACCTTGAACTGGCCATGAAAACGGGGGAGGAAATACAGCGGAACATTTTCCTGAAACACATCGGGGACGAATGCCTCCATGTGGTACACCTTCTCAACAACCTGCTGGATGTGTATCACCTGAACGAGGCGAACGAGAAACGCTGGGATGTCCCGTTCAACCTTCAAGAAATGCTGGAGCGTACTGCTGCGGGATTCTCGCATATAGCCAACGACAAAGGCATCCGGTTTGTCAGTGATTTCAAGGATACGGAAGTCAGGCTGTATGGCGATGCGGTCCGCATTGAACAGATTATGCACAACCTGCTTGCCAATGCGGTTAAATTCACCGAATCCGGCACAATCAGTTTCCATGTCCGTTATCACAACGGAATTCTGACGCTGGAAATCAAGGATACCGGCATTGGAATGACCGAGGAGACGCTTTCACGTATCTTCCGTCCTTTCGAGCGCAAGGATTCTGCCGCCAATGCCGACGGACATGGCTTGGGACTGTCCATCACGCAAGGGCTCGTAAAGCTGCTTGACGGAAATATCAAGGTGACAAGTTCCATCGAGCAGGGAAGCACGTTCCGTGTAACCCTTCCGTTACGGCAAACGGATGAACCGGTGGAAAACGAGGAGCCGGTTGAGCTGCATCTTGAACACCTTCCTCATCGTGTACTGATCATCGATGACAACATCATGCAGAGGGATGTCATCAAGCAGATGCTGGAACGCAACGGTATAGCATGTACGGCATGCGCTTCGGTCAAAGAGGTGGTCAAGGCCATGCGCGACATGGATTACGACGTACTTCTCTCTGACATACAGATGCCCGGTACCGACGGATTCGAACTGCTTGCTCTTTTACGTGGCTCAACCATCGGCAATTCGCGTACAATACCCATAGTCGCCATGACCGCACGCAGCGATTACGGGAAGAAAGACTATCAGGAAGCTGGATTTGCGGCCTGCATCTATAAACCGTTCTTTCTTTCGGATTTGTTAGGTCTGCTTTCGACCATAAAGACTTGCCGGAAGGATGAAAACCGGAAGGTGGACTTCAGCACGATGCTGGCAGAGGTCGATGACAAGGCAAAACTGTTAGGCTCCTTTATTGAGCAGTCAAGACAAGACGCGGATGAACTCGCTTCGGCTATGCATGGCAATGACCGGAAAAGGCTGCGTGAGATTGCCCACCGTATGCAGCCGATGTGGGAACTGTTGCAGATGGAAGATACCTTGTCCGCCTATCGGAGCCTGCTAAAAGACAGTACCACAGGCGATGACACCGTATGGGAATATACAAAACGAATCATGGAATATACCGCCAAGCTAATAGCGGAAGCGAAGAACGAAATAAAAAAACTAGAAAATGAAACGGAAAATACTGATAGTTGAGGACAACATAAGCCTGTCGCAGATGCAGAAGGACTGGTTTTCACAGGCGGGGTATGATGCGGTGACGGCCATGAACGAACCGGCTGCCCGCTCGTTGATACGTAAGATCGCATTCGATTTGATTCTTTCGGATGTGCGTCTGCCGGAAGGGGACGGCATCTCCCTGTTGGAATGGCTCCGTAAGGAAAAGAAGGATATCCCATTCATCATCACAACCGAATATGTATCGGTTTCGGATGTAGTACGTACCATCAAACTGGGTGCAATAGATTACCTGCCCAAACCGGTACACAGGGAGCATCTGCTGGAACTGACCGAGGATGTGTTCCAGCCTATGGTCACGGTACGGAAGAAGGAGAAGGTGCTGTTTCACCGGACAAGTCCAAAAATTGAACAGGTGGAAAAATACGCCCGTCTGGTGGCCCCTTCTGAAATGGCTGTAATGATACTCGGTGCCAACGGAACCGGAAAGGAATCGGTAGCACAAAGTATTCATCAATGTAGTGAACGCTGGAATAAACCTTTCGTGGCGGTGAATTGTGGGGCATTGCCCCGTGAACTGGCAGCCTCTCTTCTTTTCGGACATGAAAAAGGAGCATTTACCGGTGCCGATACCGCCAAGGCGGGCTACTTCGGTATGGCGAAAGGCGGAACATTATTTTTGGATGAGATCGGAACAATGTCTTATGAAATTCAATCCATGCTTCTCCGTGTGTTACAGGAAAGTACCTATACACCAATCGGCAGCAGTAAGGAACGAGTAGCAGATGTGCGGATCGTCTCTGCCACAAACGAGGATTTGCAGCAGGCTATCAAGGAGGGGCGGTTCAGGGAAGACCTCTATCACCGTTTGAACGAATTTGAAATTCAACAACCATCGTTAGCTGAATGCCCGGAGGACATCCTTCCCTTGGCTGAGTTTTTCCGTGAACGCTATTCAAGGGAGCTGAAACGGGAAACAAGTGGTTTTTCCGATAATGCCAGAAGCAGGATGCTTGCCTATTCATGGCCGGGTAATGTGCGTGAACTGCAAAACCGGGTGAAACGCTCCGTGCTTGTTTCGGAATCACCGGTATTGGAAATGGAAGGTTTGGATACAGAAATCCATCAGCATGATAGTGAATCAACTGCCACACCTGCTATCCGCCCACTAAAGGACGAAGCGCAGGAGAAAATGAACATCATCAATGCCCTTAAAGCCTGCAACGGACACCGGGAACAGGCGGCATCGATGCTCAAGATCAATCCGGCAACGCTGTACAGAAAGATGAAAAAATACGGGTTGAATTAAAAAATGATGTCCGTAGCTAATGCAAATCTCGCTGAATATGTGTACTTTTGCAAGTAAATAGAGAAAAAGCGGCATATCGTCTGTGAGACGGTTGCCGATTGTATATAACATAAGAGCGCAAGCTTCTCAGACAGAAATCTGGTAAATTGACGTTAAAGGAGAATGATTGCGTAATGCTTATGCTATGCTTTGTCATAGCGTGGTATTGCGTATTCTCCTTTAGGCTTTACCAGAGCCGCTGTCTGAGTGCGTGATAACCACGCTTCTTTTTTTGACAGATGGCATGGCAAAGATACAGGCAGTAACGGTAATGACGCTGGACGGTTTCCTGCCGGAACCTGACAACGTGCTGACGCAATGGGTAATGAACCATAGAAAAGGGTTTGTTCATTGGCGGGAACACTGTAATGCCTGGATTCTACCTCACTCCATTCTGGATCTGCTCTGCGAGAAAGACCACAAAAACGCTTCTTTTACCTATCTGGCAGAAGTTCATGATGCAGAATCCCTTGAACTTCTGCGGGGACTTTTCCACTACAATCTTGTGGATGAATTTATAGTTTATCTGTTTCCTTATTCTATGGGAAAGGGACATTCCGTACAGAACATTCTTCCTTCCCGGCAGTGGCAGTTGCATAAAGCCGTTGCTTTTTCCAACGGTATCTGCCGTCTGATTTACCGCAATCCTTGCAGGATGTAACTTGCATTTTGCGAGATTTCTTGCATCCTGCAAGGGCTTATTTCCATCATTTCTTTTCTCTGAAAATTTTTATTTCACTGTATTTCAATGGAATATCGATGCTATTCCATGAAACATGGTGACATTGGCATACCGTTAGCCCTATACCATAATATAACCTGTTGCGCGACAAGGTGTAATCACCCGATTATTTACACTCAAAGACAGACCGTATTATGATACAGATAGACCGTGAAACCTTCCAGATGATGCTCCATCAGATCATGGAACGGTTCGACAAGATTGAAGACAGACTGAACCGCATGAACCGCCAGACTTCTGCCCTTGACGGCGACAAGCTGCTGGACAATCAGGACATGTGCGAGCTGCTCGGCATAACCAAGCGTACCCTCGCACGGTACCGCCAAAAGAAACTCGTGGCGTATTACATGATTGACGGGCGTACCTATTACAAGTCTTCTGAGGTAGAGGCATTCCTCAACCAGAAGGGAAAACGTATGCCGGCAAGACTGAAAAACCAGATGGAATAATAAAACAGAAAAGAATATGGAACTTGTATGTATTGACAAACAGACTTTTGAAGAGCTGCGTATCCGCTTCTGCAAATTTGAGGAACGGATGACACACATTTGCCGACCGGTAGAGGACCTCGGCCTGAAAAACTGGCTGGACAACCAGGAAGTGTGCGATGTGCTCCGCATCAACAAAAAGACTCTTCAGGCATATCGGGCCAAAGGGATACTTCCCTTCAGCCGTATAAAGAACAAGCTCTTCTACAAGCCGGAAGATATACAGAGATTGTTGGATTTGAGTTATCACCCTTTAATAAAGAGCAGATTATGAGCTATCATTTCATAGACAGGAAAGACCCGCACATTGATGTGATGTTTCAGGGATTGGAGAAATTGGAGAAGATGCTTTCGGTATTGGAGGAAATCCCGAGAACGCTCTTCAATGGTGAACGCTTCCTTACGGATGAGGAACTTTCCAATGTCCTGCGGGTGAGCAGACGCACATTGCAGGAATACCGTACATCCGGTGTAATCCCTTACTACCTGGTACAGGGAAAGGCTCTCTATAAAGAATCCGACATTATGAAAATACTGGACGATGCCTATAAGCGGTGCCGGGAAGAACAACGCTGGGTATAGCTGGCATCATTAAAGTCAGAACGGAGAAACGACCTGCCGGGTTGCGGTTGTTTCTCCGTTCTCCTTTTCATACGGCTTGCGGTTTCCGTTTCCGTTTTTTCTTTGTCGTGAAATCCTCTTCACATAATTCTATGCTGTTACCGAAGCCGGTGGCTCTCAAGCGTTTCATGTCCTCGTCCACTTTTGTGTCCGTGACCTGTGCGTAAATTTGCGTGGTGGAAATGGAGGTATGTCCCATCATACGGCTTACCGTCTCTATCGGGACACCTAAAGAGAGAGTGATGTGGGTTCCGTAATTATGCCGGGCCTGGTGGAAGGTCAAATCAAATCCATAGGTCTTTCCCAATTCTTTTGTCAGCATGATAAAATAACAGCGTCCGTAAATGTTGAATACCTTGTCCCCGGTTCTCTGGCTACGGTACTTCTCTATGATTTGGAGAGGAATATCCAGCAGACGGACAGAGGAAAGCGTATCGGTCTTTTGGCGGTGGATATGAATCCACCAAGTGCCGTCGTCTGCCTGCGTAATATCATTTACTGACAACCTCTTCAAATCCGCATATGCCAGTCCGGTAAAAGTCGAAAAGATGAACATATCCCTCACGAATTGTAATTGCGGCTTCTCTACGGGAGTAGTCATCAATGTCTTGAGGTCCTCCAGCTTCATGTGGCGGCTTCTTCTTTTGGGGAGTTCGGGGTGCAGACGGCAGTATGGATCCCGTCTCAACGTGCCCTGGCTGACAGCCCGCACCGTAAGTTTCTTCAAGCGGTACAGATGCTCATGCACGCTTTTGGGCTTCAGGTTGCGGTCGGTGCGCAGGAAAACTTCAAAATCATCATAGAACACCCTGTCAAGACTTCGCAACGTGACATCTTCCATACCCTTCTTTTCCCGTACAAATGCGGAAAGATGTTTGTATGAACGCTGATAGGACTCGTATGTCTCCCGTATGCGGTCTATCCCGACACGTTTCTTGAATTCCTCATTATGCTCCCTGAAGAGAGCCAGCAGGGTAAGCGGTTTCTGTCCGATACCTTTGACTGCATTCTTGACCAGTTCTGCCGTGATGAAACCCAGGCTGTTCTTTATCCGATCATAATGTCCGGCTATCTCGCTTGTCAGGTCATCTATGGCACGGTTCACAGTAACGGCATTCTCGCTTCGTCCATCTGCACGCCCTTTCTCCGGATTCCAGATAGCCGGATTGACAGATACTTTGGTACCTATCTGAGCCCATTCGGCATCGATGCTCACCTTGCACAATAACTGGCACATCCCGTCCTTGCGTATTTTTGTACGGTTGATATAGAACAGCACGGCAAATGTGCTGCGGCGTTTGGTATTCTGTTTCTCAATATGCTGTTCCATATACTTTCCATTTTAGGGTTTATTAAATGACGACAGAAAAGCGTTCTGAAATTTTCCGGTTCAGTGCCTTTGTATCGGCATCTATCTTGTCATCGGTTACTTTCGCATAAATTTGGGTGGTTTCTATCTGACTGTGTCCGAGCATTTTGCTGACTGTTTCAAGGGGTACGCCATGGGAAAGTGTTATTTCCGTAGCGTATGTATGACGGGCGGCATGAAAGACCAACGGACGGTTTATGTGGCAGATTTGCGCAATCTCTTTCAAATAATGGTTCAGCATAGAATTGCAGTACATCGGCAGCAACTTGTCATCGGGAGCAGTGTCGCTGTACTTCTTCAGAATCTGTAGTGGTAAATCAAGCAGCGGAATCTCAAATTCTATTTTGGTTTTCTGTCTGGCACTTTTTATCCACCATGTCCCATCTTCTGCTGAACATAGGTTGCTTTTGGTCAGCAGACACATATCTCTATATGAAATCCCGGTAAAACAGGAAAACAAAAACATATCACGGACATGATATAATGTCTGTCTGTGAAGCGGAGTGGTCATGATTCTGTGTAACTCTTCTGCCGTGAGATATTTCTGTACGGCTTTAGGACGCACCGGCTCGTATCCCAAAAACGGACTGGCGGCAATGATACCGTCAGCGATGGCTTCGCCGACAATCGTTTTCAGTTGTACGGTCAGATTGATGATTGTTCCGGGGGCGAGATTGCGTTCTGTCCGAAGGTACAAATCATACTTGTCAATAAAGGAACGGTCCAGTGCTGAGAACGGAATATCGGAGAGTTTGTATTTTGTCTGCAAGAATCTTTCGATATGGTTGTAGGCATTCCGATAAGCACGCAAGCTTTTCATGGTACGGTTTACTCCCACACGCTTTTCAAAACAATTGATAAATCGTCTGAAGTAGCCCAAAAGAGTTTCCTGTCCGCTGGCCATTCCAAGCAGAATACTTTTTATCTCTTCTGCTGTCACACCGTCACGTACAGCCGACAGTTCTGAGTAGATACTTAAAGCCATCGCACGAATCTCGTCCAAACGGTTGTTTATTTCCTTTGCAGCCATACTCTTGCCTGACGCACGTCCGGAAGTCCAGCGCGACTGTGAAACTTTCATCTTCACACTGAATGCCGCTTCCGAGTATTTCCCGGTACTTAACTTAGCCATTACAGGGCAGTTTCCGTCAACATCCGCCTCGCTCTTTTTCAGGTAGAACGATACCTTTACATTTGCTTGATTCATAACTAATTCCTTTGTTTGCAAAATTATTATATAGCGAGCAAATGAATGGCATGAAAAATATAGCGGAACGGAGAATAAGGCCCTTCGCCTAACAAACAAACCCTGTCTTTTTTTCTAATACGGAAAAATATGACTAAGTTTGCATGATAGACATAGCAAGAAACATCGTTCCATGCAGTGATAAACAGGATATGAAAAGTAGAAATGGGAGCTATTTCCAACCCTCTTTTTCAACCCGGAAAAGGCAACGGATAAGTAGCGATTTGTTTTCCGAACTCCCTCAAAAACGGTCAAAAACCACAAATGGAAGAATCTGGAACAAAGCTACATATTCCTTTAGTTCTCAAATACTTTGTACTATTTCCTCAAAAGTTATCCGTATGTGGGCGAGTTTCACTATCTTTGCCTCTGTAGTTTGTAGTTGCGCACAGTCGTGGAATGTCTTTCTCATAGTTGTGAAGAAGGTGTATCACAAATATGAAGAAGGTAAACCACAGCTGTGCGCATCTTTTTTTGATAAGCTTTCAGCAGAAGGAAGAACGCTTCTTTGCGTAAGGAAGACCCATGCTCTGCCTAATGAAAGCCGGTACTTTGTATGAGCGAAACCTGCAGACAGCAACAGAAATGAATCTAAAAATGGAGGAAAGAATATGGCAATTTTATTTGATTGGTACGAAAACCCGAAAACGAAGGATAAACAAGGGGAAGAACTGACCCTGCATCCCCGGATTAAACTGAACGGCTCCACGACGACCGATGAGCTGCGCAGGCATATACAAGAATACTGCTCGCTGACCGAGACGGATGTACTGGCGGTACTCGATGCTTTGTCGCATTTTGTGGGACGCGAGCTGGGGGAGGGCAGGCAGGTTCATTTGGACGGCATCGGTTACTTTGTTCCTACGCTGACCTGCACGGAACCGGTGACACTGGAGACAAAGCGGAAAAGTACTAAGGTAAAGTTGAAAAACATCACTTTCAGACCGGACAAGGCGCTGCGCAGTGAGATAGGAGTATTGAAGGTAAAGCCGCTGAAATTGCGGAATCTCACGAAAAAGAGGCTGACGGATGATGAGGTGAAGCAAAAAGTGGTGAACTATCTACGTAAGAATGAGTTCATCACCCGCAGTGTTGTACAGTCGATTTGCGGCATGACCCGCACGACTGCGACGCGGCAGATTCGTCGTCTTTGTGAGGAGAATGTGTTGGTGAACAAAGGGTTGCAGAAACAGCCGATTTATTTTTTGAAGGAAAAAGAGTAGGTTGATGCGTATAGGGCTTGCATGGATTGCGTCATGTAGGCAAATTCTGCCTGCATGCTTGCATGAGGTCTGCTTGCATGGCGCAATCTGTTGTAAATTAGTGCGCTATGTCATTTCATGCAAGCATGTAAGTAAAACATGCGATAAAACTACAGTTGTAGATTAGGAATACCTATAATCGGCAGACGAGAAATTAAAGAATGAAAACAACGCGGCAGAAGGATAGTTTTTATTATTTTTGCAATCAATTCTCAATAGTTATTTAAAAAATATGGCAAAGAAAAATTCAACAGCTAAAGATACGGAGCTGTCACTCTCGTTTTTGGGGAAAGTGGCAGCGTTATTTAGAAGTGAAACGGTTCATTTCGTTATCGGCTTGGTGCTGGTAATCTTTTCGGTTTATTTGTTGCTTGCTTTCACATCATTCTTTTTCACGGGAGCGGCAGACCAGAGCATCATTGACGGAGGCAGTGCGCAGGAGCTGATTTCCACCAACAATGGGGTGAAGAACTACGCCGGTAGCCGCGGTGCGCAGTTGGCCAGCTATCTGATAAATGATTGCTTCGGCGTATCGTCTTTCCTGATTCTCGTGTTCCTGGCTGTGGCGGGACTGAAGCTGATGCGGGTGCGTGTGGTGCGCTTGTGGAAGTGGTTCATCGGCTGTTCGTTGATGCTGGTGTGGTTCTCGGTATTTTTCGGTTTTGTGTTTGTAGACCAGTACAAGGACTCTTTCCTCTATCTGGGCGGTATGCACGGATACAATGTCAGTAACTGGCTTGTGTCTCAAGTCGGTGTGCCGGGAGTCTGGCTGCTATTGTTGGTAACTGCCATTTGCTTCCTCATCTATCTGAGTGCACGGACTGTCATCTGGTTGCGCAGATTGTTCAGTCTCAGCTTCTTGAAGCGTAAGGAGAAGGTGGAAAGCGTGCAGGGTGAAACGCCGGAAGAGTTCAAGACCTCTTGGGGTGCAAAGGAAAAGGCGGCTGCTCCGACACCGGAAGCTGCGGAGCCGGAAAAGGTTCTTGAAAAGGAGGAGGAGGTTGCTACAGAGGAAGAAGAGGACGAACCGCTGAATGAAATCACCCTTGACTTGGGTGGAAGTGATGGAAAGATAAAGCCTGCCAAGTCTGCGGATGAGGACGTTACCATGACTTTTGAGACTCCTGCACCGGAGCCGGTGCCCCCTTTTCGGGAACAGCCGGTAGAGAAGGAGCCGGCATTCCAGGTTGAAAAGGCCGAAGAGGAGGAGTATGTGGGAACGGAGAAGGAGCCGTACAATCCCCGTCTGGATTTGGAAAACTATCATTACCCCACAATAGACCTGATGAAGCATTACGATGACAATGGTCCGACCATTGACATGGTAGAGCAGAACGCGAACAAGGATAAGATTATCAATACTCTGCGTAGTTTCGGTATAGAAATCAGTACCATTAAGGCGACGGTAGGTCCTACGGTGACGCTGTATGAAATCACTCCCGAGCAGGGCGTCCGCATTTCGAAGATACGCGGTCTGGAAGATGATATTGCCCTCAGCCTTTCGGCGCTCGGCATCCGTATCATCGCTCCCATTCCGGGAAAGGGTACGATTGGTATCGAAGTGCCCAACTCCAATCCGAAGATTGTATCCGGTCAGAGTATTATCGGCAGCAAGAAGTTCCAGGAGTCTACTTACGACTTGCCCATCGCACTGGGTAAGACGATTACGAATGAAGTGTTTATGGTGGATTTGTGCAAGATGCCGCACGTGCTCGTTGCCGGTGCTACCGGTCAGGGTAAGTCCGTGGGGTTGAATGCCATCATCACCTCCTTATTATATAAGAAGCATCCGGCAGAGCTGAAGTTTGTGCTGGTAGACCCCAAAAAAGTAGAATTCAGCATCTACTCCGTAATTGAGCATCACTTCCTCGCGAAATTACCCGACGGGGAAGATGCCATCATTACGGACGTCACGAAGGTGGTGCAGACTTTGAACTCCATCTGTGTGGAGATGGATACTCGCTATGACTTGCTGAAAGCTGCCCATGTGCGCAATATCAAGGAGTATAACGAGAAGTTCATCAACCGTCGTCTGAATCCGGAAAAGGGGCATAAGTTCATGCCTTATATCGTAGTCGTTATCGACGAGTTCGGTGACTTGATTATGACAGCCGGTAAGGATGTGGAACTGCCCATCGCACGTATCGCCCAGTTGGCGCGTGCCGTGGGTATACATATGATTATCGCTACACAGCGACCGACAACAAACATCATTACGGGTACGATTAAGGCCAACTTCCCGGCGCGTATCGCCTTCCGTGTATCGGCAATGGTCGATTCGCGTACCATCCTCGACCGTCCGGGAGCCAACCAGCTGATAGGCCGCGGTGATATGTTATTCCTGCAGGGAGCTGACCCGGTGCGTGTGCAGTGTGCCTTTATCGATACGCCCGAAGTGGCGGAGATTACGAAGTTTATCGCCCGCCAGCAGAGTTACCCCACTGCTTTCTATCTGCCCGAATATGTGGATGAAAATACAGGAGGTGATTTGGGGGATGTGGATATGGGACGTCTCGATCCTTTGTTCGAGGATGCAGCCCGTCTCGTTGTTATTCACCAGCAGGGTTCCACATCGCTCATTCAGCGTAAGTTTGCCATCGGTTATAATCGTGCCGGCCGCATCATGGACCAGTTGGAGAAAGCGGGGATTGTGGGACCGGCGCAAGGTAGTAAGGCGCGTGAGGTGTTCTGTATAGATGAGAGCGACCTGGAAATGCGGTTAAACAATTTGCAATAAGGAATGGTTATTTATAGAATGATGAAATTTGATAAGCTTTTACTTGGTGTGCTATTGCTGTTGTTTGCTGTGCCGATGTCGGCACAACAACCGGATGCCAAGAATATATTGGAGCGTACAGCCGAAGCCTTTCGGAAAGCGGGAGGGGTGAAGCTGGCGTTTACCGTGAACGAACAACAAGGCTCTTATGCGGGAGTTCTCTATCTGGAAGGTGAGAAGTTTGTGGTTGAGACCGAGGGAATGAAGACTTGGTTTGACGGACATACGCAGTGGAGCTATGTGGCTTCGGCAGATGAGGTGAATGTATCGGAACCTACGCAGGAGGAATTGCAGACTCTTAATCCGTATGCTTGGTTGTCCCTCTACAAGCAGGGATACAGATTGAAGTTGAGCAGTGTCGGTGGTAAGCAAGACAAGTCTGTTTATTACATCACCATGACTGCTGCCGACAAGAGAAGAGACCCTGAAAGTGTCTATCTGTTTGTGACAAAGGATACGTATCGTCTGCATCAAGTGGACTTGGCACCACGGGGGAGTAAGTATATGACTACTATCCTTATTGATAGCTACCAGACAGGACAATCCTATCCGGATAGTTTCTTTGTCTTTGACAAAAAAGCCTATCCTACAGCTGAAGTCATCGACATGCGCTAAATAGTAAATTGTAAATAGTCAAATAGTAAATAATATAATGATGGAAACAGAAAAAGTAAAATGTCTGATTATCGGTTCGGGTCCTGCCGGCTATACTGCCGCTATTTATGCAGGCCGTGCCAATCTTTCACCGGTACTTTATGCAGGATTGCAGCCCGGTGGCCAGTTGACAACCACTACTGATGTGGAGAATTTCCCCGGTTATCCCCAAGGTATCGGAGGTCCGGAATTAATGGAAGACCTGCGGAAGCAAGCCGAACGTTTTGGTGCAGATTTGCGTTATGGAGTTGCTACCGCAGCCAATCTTGCTGAAGCACCTTACAAGATTACGATTGATGACGAAAAGATGATTGAGGCTGAAACGCTGATTATTGCTACAGGTGCCGCTGCGAAGTATCTGGGGCTGGAGGATGAAAAGAAATATGCGGGAATGGGTGTCAGCGCTTGTGCCACTTGTGACGGTTTCTTCTACCGCAAGAAAACGGTAGCTGTTGTAGGGGGTGGAGATACTGCCTGCGAGGAAGCTGTTTACCTTGCCGGACTGGCTGCCAAGGTTTATCTGATTGTCCGCAAACCTTATCTTCGCGCTTCCAAGATTATGCAGGAGCGTGTGATGAAGCATGACAAGATTGAAGTACTGTTCGAACATAATGCCGTAGGCTTGTTTGGAGAGAACGGTGTGGAAGGTGTACATTTGGTACAGCGTATGGGTGAACCTGATGAGAAGCGCTATGATGTGGCTATTGACGGTTTCTTCTTGGCTATCGGCCATAAACCCAACTCAGATATTTTCAAACCTTATGTAGATACGGACGAAGTAGGTTATATCGTCACCGAGCCGGGAACACCGCGTACCAAAGTGCCGGGCGTATTCGCCGCCGGAGACGTTGCTGATCCTCACTATCGTCAAGCCATCACCGCTGCCGGAACTGGTTGCCAGGCAGCCATTGAAGCGGAAAGATATTTGTCTGCGAAAGGACTGATTTAGTGATTAGTGATTAGGGGTTAGGATGGCAACAATGTGTTTTTATTATGCTAACCCCTAATCGCTTATCCCTTGTCACTTATTCCTTATCCTATCTTGCTGATTTTCTTCAGCTTTTCTTCGTCTATGATTTTGATTTTACGCCCGTCGATGGTGATTAACCGTTCTGTGGCAAACTGTGACAACGTACGTATGGCGTTGGAAGTGGTCATGTTTGACAAATTGGCCAGATCTTCACGCGAGAGATAGATACTCAAGGTGGAGCCGTCTTCCTCCAAACCATAACTTTCTTTGAGGAATAGCAGGGATTCTGCGAGTCTTCCGCGGATATGTTTCTGCGTCAGGTTTACAGTGCGTTCATCGGCAATGCCCAAGTCAACGGACAATTGCTTGATGAAGAACATGGCAAGGTCGTTGTTTTGTGTGAGCAGAGTCATCAAGGCAGTCATGGGGATTTGGCAAACAAGAGACGGCTCGAATGCAGATGCTGCCGTGACATAGTCTGTTTTTGCAAAGTAAGGGCGGTAACCGAAATATTCGACAGGTTTAATCATACGGATAATCTGGCTTCTACCACCGACTCCGTCTTTATAGATTTTGACCTTTCCACTCAGCAGACACATCAAATGCGTAGGTGTCTCGCCTTCGCAATGGATGACTTCGTTTTTTTTGTAGTTCTGGAGTGTGAAGTGGTTGGCGAGGAATTCCCGTTGTTCGTCATTCAAGGGAGACCATATATCTGCAATCAACTCCGGAACATTAATATCAGACAAGTTTACTTTTACCATAACTGCTGCAAAACTGTGTTATACAGCACAAATGTAAAAAGAAAAAATTAAATATTGCACAAATATGACAAAAAGATGTCGTAGGGGGGGAGATGAAGGAAAATCTATATATTTACGATTAGACGATTTACGATTGAAGTTTGTATTGTTAAACAACTACTCATTAGCAGGTGGGTTTATGATTGTATGAGTAACTCCAACCGTAAACCGTCAAATCGTAAATCGTAGTAACTTAATTGTTTATCGTAGTATCTCTATCCCCCTCCCTACGGGGGAGGGGCTAGGGAGAGGCCTACTTTGTAAACAGCAGCTCCCTATATTTCGGAAGCGGCCAGATTTCATCATCAATTTCCATCTCAAGGTGGTCGATGTGGTCACGGATACTTTCCAGATAAGGGCGTACGGTTTCTTCGTAAGCGAAAGCCTTGTCTTTGTAGTTATCCATGTGGTTGGCTACTTTGCGGGCTTCGGTCATTTCGCGTACTTGTACCTTGATGGCTGTTACGCGCTTGGAAATTTCGCGTACAAGCTCTTTCCGGTCGGCACTGAGGACTTCGTATTCTTCGGGAGAGAAGGTCTCGCGCAGGCCACGGAGATTTTCCAGCAGACGGTTTTGGTAGATAACGGCAGTCGGTACGATGTGGTTGATGGCAAGGTCGCCCAGCACACGGCTTTCTATCTGTACCTTCATGGTGTATTTCTCCAGTTCTACTTCCAGGCGGCAGGCAAGCTCCGTTTCGTTGAAGATACGTTCGCCGATGAGTACGGAACGGGACTGGTTATCCATGTAGTGCATCAGGGCTTCGGGAACGTGGCAGATGTTGGTCAGCCCACGGCGGGCGGCTTCCTGCTTCCATTGTTCGGAGTAGCCGTCACCCTCAAAGCGGATAGGCTCGGAGGCGATGATGGTCTCTTTCATAATGCGGAAGATGGCTTCATCCTTGCCGACTCCTTCTTCCATCAGTTTGTCGATGGAGACTTTGAATTCGTTCAACTGGTTTGCCATAGCTGCATTGATGGCAATCATGGCGGCGGCACAGTTGGCGGACGAACCTGCGGCACGGAACTCAAAGCGGTTGCCGGTAAAGGCGAATGGAGAAGTACGGTTACGGTCGGTGGTATCCAGTAATATTTCGGGAATACGTCCGATGCCTAATTTCAGTGTTGTCTTTTCTTCCGATGTCATCTTGCTGCTGCTTATCTGGCGAGCTATCTCGTCGAGGATGGAAGACAGCTGTTTGCCCAGGAAGATGGACAGAATGGCGGGAGGTGCTTCATTGGCTCCCAGACGGTGGCTGTTTCCGGCACTCATGATGGAGGCGCGCAGCAAGTTCTGGTTTTTGTATACCATCATCAGTACGTTTACCAGGAAGGTAAGGAACAGCATGTTTCCTTTCGGATTCTTGCCCGGTGCAAACAAATTGATACCCGTATCGGTGCAAAGCGACCAGTTGTTGTGCTTGCCGGAGCCGTTCACGCCGTTGTAGGGTTTTTCGTGAAGCAGTACGGCGAAGTGATGCTTGCGTGCGATGCGTTTCATCAGATCCATCACAAGCTGGTTGTGGTCGTTGGCAAGGTTGGCATTCTCAAAGATAGGCGCCAGCTCAAACTGGTTGGGAGCTACTTCGTTATGGCGGGTCTTGACCGGGATACCCAGTTTGTGACATTCGATTTCCAGTTCTTTCATAAAAGCTGTGACACGTGGGGGGATGGAGCCGAAATAGTGGTCCTCCAGCTGCTGGTCTTTGGCCGAGGAGTGTCCCATCAGGGTACGTCCGGTCAGACAAAGGTCCGGGCGGGCATTGTACAGTGCCGAGTCGACGAGGAAATATTCTTGTTCCCAGCCTAAATTGGTATAAACGCGTGTGATATTCTTGTCGAACAACTGGCATACGTCTGTCGCTGCTTTGTCTACGGCTGCCAAGGCTTTGAGCAATGGAGTCTTGTAGTCGAGCGCTTCGCCGGTATAAGAGATGAAGATAGTGGGGATGCAAAGTGTGGTATCTACCACAAAGGCAGGTGAGGAAACATCCCAAGCAGTATATCCTCGTGCTTCGAATGTGTTTCTGATACCCCCGTTGGGGAAAGAGGATGCATCCGGTTCCTGCTGGATGAGCAGTTTGCCGGAAAAACGTTCAATCACTTCCGTTCCTTCTCCGAATTCGATGAAGCCGTCATGTTTCTCGGCTGTTCCGTCCGTCAGAGGCTGGAACCAGTGCGTGTAGTGGGTGACGTTGAGGGACTTTGCCCAACTTTTCATGCCGTTGGCAATCAGGTCTGCCATTTCGCGGTTGATGGGAGTGCCTTTTTCGATGGCGTCGGTCACGGCTTTGTAGGCTTCACGGGGCAGGTATTCCTGCATTTTCTTACGGTCGAAGACATGGCTGCCGTAGTAGTCGGACAGTTTGTTTGAAGGGGTGGTCACTTCAAGAGGTTGCCGATTGGCAAGTTCTTGCAAAGCAAAAAATCGCATTTTTGACATATAAGTCTCTCCTTTTATTGGTTGTTGGGCGCAAAAATACATGTTTTTTCTGAACTACCCCCTCTTTTTTAGGGGGTATTCTCGAAAATATTAGTGTTTTTTGAGAATAGACCCCCTAAAAAAGTCTGCTTGTTATGGAAAAACGACCAAAAGCTTGCGTTTGTTACATGCCATGATTAGTAATCTTTCCGCATCACGATTAGTAATCTTAGTGCGTCGTGATTAGTAATTTTCATGTGTCACAATTACGAATCATTCTGTACATGACACTTGTGGCACCCTTTTTATAACAATTAATATAGGTTCGTATTTATCTCGCACAAACTATGTGTGCTTGTGTATTATTGTCTCTCGCGCGTAACATATGTTTTATAATAAAGGGTGTCACAAGTGTCATTCCTGCTTCTTTATGGAACATGTTTTTGCATTACACAAATTCTTCCGTATATTTGTCCCGATTCTATAAGGAGAAATTGCGGTTGAAACGTTTGTTGTTTATATGGATTTGGATTTGCTTCTTGTTTTCTTTTGTACAGAAGGCAGGGGCGGAGCGTGTATCTTATCCGGTTGACAAACATGTGAGTTCGGCAGACTCCATCATGGAGAAAGTCATCTTCTTTGCCCCCCTTTATGAACGTATTATTGAAAGTTACAAGGCTGAGCTTTACATAAAGGGCTGGGTGAATATCCGTAAGAAGAATCATATTCTCCGCTACATCCCTTCCATGTTCCGGCCCAAGAAAGGGGTGCGGGAATATATGATGGAAACTTATAGCGATTTGCATTTTACTGCTCCCGACATCTATGACCAGAAGGTAAAGGCAAGTGTCGGTACTGCTTCCGAGTTTTGGGAAATGGACGGACGGCTGCCGGAATATTTTCACATCAACATCTATTCTTCTACCTTATTATATGACAAACTACTCTCTCCTTTAGCACCCAATGCCAAAAAATATTATACCTATCGGATTGATACGGTGATGGGGGAACGGCATGCCCTTCAGTATAAAATCCGTTTTATGCCAAAAAGCAAAAGCTTTCAGCTGGTGGGCGGTTATCTGATTGTGAGTGATAACGTGTGGAGTGTACGCGAGATGCGTTTTTCCGGACGTAATGAGATGGTGCGGTTCAATAATCTGGTGAAGATGGGTAATGTGGGCGATTCGGACGAATTTCTTCCGTTGCAGTATGATGTGGATGCAACGTTTCGTTTTTTGGGAAATGTGGTAGATGGCACTTATGAAGCTGTACTCGATTATAAGAACATCATTCAGAAAACTTCTGGCAGTGATATACGGAGGTCGGTGAAGAAAAGTAAATATGACTTGTCCGATTCATACACGTTGCGTACTGATACGAATGCTTATCTACGTGATACTGCTTACTTTAAAACTTTGCGTCCCATTCCTTTGACTCCGCATGAGGAGACACTGTATCAGGATTTCTTCTTGCGTCGGGATACGCTCGCCCGGAAAAAGAAACCGGTGAATAAGAACTTGGAGTTTTGGGGGCAGATTGGAGATGCATTGATCAGTCGCTATACGGTAGACCTTGATAAATTGGGGAGTGTGCGCTGTTCACCACTAATCAATCCTTTTCTTTTGAGCTATAGCGGCAAGCATGGAATTTCGTATCGGCAGGAGTTCAAGTACAACCGTATTTTTACCGGTGATCGCCTGCTGCGCATCGTTCCCCGGATAGGTTATAATTTTAAGGAAAAAGAGTTTTACTGGAGGGTGAGGTCCGATTTTGATTATTGGCCCCGTAAGCGTGCAGCATTGCATCTGGAGTTTGGTAACGGTAACCGGATTTACAGCAGTGATGTGCTGGACGACCTGAAAGCCATCCCCGACAGTATTTTTGACTTCAACCAGATACACTTGGATTATTTCAAGGATTTGTATCTGAATCTGCGTCATAGCTGGGAAATAGTAAACGGTCTGTCGCTGGAAGTGGGTGTATCCATGCACAGACGTACGGAAGTGAACCGCTCCCGGTTTGAACTGAACTACCCGAGCATGCCGCCTACCAAGTCGGCCACCCGTGCCGGTTCCGGAGGTTCATCCTTCTTTCCGAATTTTGACCCGAATATCCTGAACAAGTTCCGCCATACCTATAATAGTTTTGCTCCCCGCGTCTGCCTCACCTGGACTCCGGGACAATACTATTATATGAATGGCGACCGTAAAGTAAATCTTCATTCCAAGTATCCTTCCATCTCAGTAGATTGGGAGCGGGGACTCAGTGGAGTGTTGCAGAGCAGTGGTTCGTACGAGCGTGTAGAGATTGATTTGCAGCATCAGGTTTCTTTGGGCTTGATGCGTGATATTTATTGGCGTTTTGGTTGGGGAGAGTTTACCAATCAGAAGGAACTGTACTTTGTGGACTTTGCCAATTTGCGGCGTTCCAATCTTCCTATGGGTTGGAGTGATGATATTGGCGGGGTGTTCCAGTTGCTGGACGGCCGCTGGTATAACTCTTCCCGTAAATATATCCGCGGACACCTTACCTATGAAGCGCCTTTCCTCCTGCTCCGCCATCTGATGAAATATACCCAATATGTATTGAATGAACGTCTGTATCTGAATGCATTGGTGGTTCCTCACTTGAAACCTTATCTGGAAGTAGGGTATGGCATTGGTACACATATATTTGACTTTGGCTTGTTTGCCAGCTTTGCAAACTGGAAGTATCAGGAAATAGGTTGCAAATTTACCTTCGAACTGTTTAACAGATAGCAATGTGGTAATGTGATTAATGTGCCAATGTGTCAATGACCAGGACGTGATGGCGTAGCATAAACATAGCGCAGCCAATTAGCCAATTAGCATATTGGCACATTATCACATTAATCAATTGTCAATTATTGATTCTTTTGTAACTTTGCTGCAAATTACTTGGAGCTATGGGTATAGTAATAGGAATAGATGTGGGTGGAAGTACCACGAAAATCGTTGGAATCAATGGAGAACAGATACAGTCTCCAATGTTTATTACGGCTACCGACCCGGTGACTTCCTTATTCGGAGCATTCGGTAAGTATATTTATGACAATGGTATACAGCTGGCCGATGTGGAGCAGGTGATGCTGACGGGAGTGGGAAGCGCATTTGTCAACAGCCCTCTATATGGACTGCCTACTCGCAAAACGGATGAGTTTATTGCCAATGGTTTGGGAGCTAGACATGCAACGGATATAGACCAACTGATTGTAGTCAGCATGGGTACCGGCACTTCTTTTGTGAAAATAGACGGAGACAAGGTGCAGCATATTGGCGGCTTGGGGATTGGTGGAGGTACCTTGCAGGGATTATCGAGGTTGCTGTTGAAAACTCATGATATTCATCAGGTGTCCGAGTTGGCTGAGAAAGGGGATGTAACTCGTGTCAACTTGCAGATAGGTGATATTTGCAACACTGCTTTGCCTGACTTGCCAGTGAGTGCTACCGCCTCTCTTTTCGGGAAAGCAGATAGCAATGCTTCTCAAGAAGATATTGCCTGCGGTATAATTTATACGGTACTTCAAACCATTGGAGGAGCTGCTGTACTGTCAGCTTTGAACAGTCCTATCAAGGATTTCGTTCTGATAGGGAATCTCACCCAACTGCCCCAGTGCCGGGAGGTGTTTTCTAAAATGGAAGCCATCTATCATGTACATTTTCATATACCGCCCTATGCTGAATATAGAACAGCAATAGGAGCGGCATTGGCATATATAAAAGAAAGGCAAGGGTAGTGGTTACTTCTTGCCTGCCTTCTTCATATAGCTGTTTATCAAGGTACATGCGGGAGCGGCCACCGTACCGTGGTCAAATCCCTCCATCTGATAGAGGGTGGTTTTTTGTCCCAGTGCTTTGAGGAGGGCATATAAATGGGCGTTTTCCTCATAGCGTGCCAGCATCTCCAACTCTTTGTCGCCAGTGATAAGTATCATGGGTGAAGCGTCTTTTCTTACGTTATTGGAAGGAGCATATTTATCTATAATCGGAGTGTCGGAAGGCAGTCCGCGTTCTTTGCGGATGGTATAATGAGTGGTGGTCTGTCCGCTGATGGGGAAAGCGCCTGCCAGGCTGTTGGCATCAATATTCCACTTTGCCAGGTAACTCTTGTCCAGATTGAGCATCAGACAGAGATAACCACCGGCTGAATGACCGGCTATGTATATTTTGTCTTTATCTCCTCCGAATTCTTCTATATTCTCGAAAGTCCAAGCAACGGCCTCTGCGGCATCTTCCGTGTAGGCAGGATTTTGGGCACGCGGGCTGAGTCGGTAGTTTACGGCTATCACGGCGTAGCCTTGCTCCAGGAACTCCTTCGGAAAATGTTTTTCTCCGGCTTCCAGTCCTCCGCCGTGGAACCAGATAAGGGTGGCAAATCCTTTTTTATCAGTAGGATAATGGAGGTCGAGCTTGCAACGCTCCAGCTTATAACTGTCTTTTTCGCCGGGATGAAGATAGGAAATGTTCTTTTGCGTACGGTAGTTGTTGTCCGTTGTCTGATTTTGGCTATAACATAATAATGTATAGCAAATGATGGAAATGCATGCGATTATCTTTTTCATGATAAATTATTGAGATTATGTATAAATGAAACGATGCAAAGGTAACATTTTTTTTATTCTTTAATTGATTATTCCACTGCTGTTTTGAATGCTTTTTGTTTTGTAGTTCAAGAAAATACTTCTATCTTTGCGCCCGATTTACAATGAGTCAACATAAAGTCTCACTTAATTAACGAGTTAAACAATTTATTTATTAAT
>OWIJ01000780.1_pt1 | contig 21888 bp, 20 predicted proteins | sample 1732821 | NCBI WGS metagenome assembly OWIJ01 (sample SAMN05065759, study PRJEB22554) | human gut metagenome | biome: ENVO:2100002; feature: ENVO:00000062; material: ENVO:00002003 | host: Homo sapiens | place: USA | reverse complement strand
AGATCTGCGCATGTCTCGTGGGCTCGGAGATGTGTATAAGAGACAGGTCTTGCGACAGCGAAATATATATTATCAGATGCCCAACAGAATGTCAACAACTTTTTTAACATTTTTTCGAACTCTTTTATGTATATTTTCACGCTATAAAAGGGCGCCATCAGGCACCCCTTTATACTATATACTCATGACTCATGTGTCCTAAACGCTGCAATCCAGTGTAAACCAAAATTCCACACCATCTTTTACATTCTGTACACCACAGGCTTTATTATGGGAATCCATGATCGCTTTTACAATAGAAAGACCGATACCACTTCCACCATAAGCCCTGGTGCGCGCCTTATCTACTTTATAGAACTTAGTCCAGAGTTTTCCCAGATCTTCTTCCGGTATATTCTGACCTGTATTAAATACAGTTACTTTTACCTCTTTGTCATTTTTCTCCAGACGGATCTCAATCCATTTTTCCCCATCTAAATGGTTCATGGCATTATTCAGATAGTTAGTCACTACCTCCTCTATTTTAAACTCATCTGCCCATACCATGACTGGTTCACTGGCATCAAAAAATACCTGGGCGCCTTTCTGCTGGAGAAGTATCTTTGCAGACGAAAGGACTCCGTTTATTAATGTAACCAGATCAAACTGTTCCATGACCGGCTTGTCATTACCGAATTCAAGGGCAGTAAGGGTAAGAAGCTGTTTTACCATTTTATTCATCTTTCCTGCTTCATCCTGGATGACCTCACAGTAATAGTCCCTGCTTTCCGGGTCCTCTGCCATTCCTTCTGTAAGTCCTTCTGCGTACCCCTGGATCAGTGCAATAGGCGTTTTCAGCTCATGAGATACATTTGCGATAAATTCCTTACGTGCCTCATCAATACGTATCTTCTCTTCAATATCTTTTTGCAGTTCATTATTCGCTGTTTTCAGTTCTCCAATGGTTTCCTTCAGCTTTTCCGAAAGGGTATTCATGCTCTTTCCCAGCACACCGATCTCATCTTCAGAATCTCCTGTATATCGGGCATCAAAATCCAGTTCTGACATACGTTCAGAAAGTGCCGCAAGGGAAAGAATGGGAGAAGTGATCTTCTTTCCTGCAAAATACATGATAACGCTTCCTGCTGCCAGAGCAATAAGACCAATATATACCATAAAACGGTTAGACAGATCCACACTTTCATGAATGCTTGCAATAGGCATGGACATGATAAAGATGGTCTTATTATCCTCAAAGAACCCCCAATTCTGCAGATAAAAGCTTTTTGCGTGTTTGTCAAAGCTTTTTTCGATGGTATAGTTTTCTTCCTGTACCAGTGTTTCTGTTTTTGGTCCCCGCCTTCCCAGGATATACTGCTGCACGCGATCTGCCAGAAATCTTCCATCCCAGAAAGAAGGATATGTTTCACCATTAGTACTGTCTACGACCACGATGGTAATATTATATTTCTCATTTATATTGCGGATCAGCCTGGTAATTTCATTTTGCTCTCCATCTTTGGAATAAAGGCTTTGGAGATCATCCATAATGTCTTCTCCGGCAGCAGCTTTTTCCATTGCGTATGCATTGATCTGGGTATACGTATCCTGGAGGATATTTAATTTATCATTCAGATAATATTTTTCCAGAAAAAAGCTGTTCATAGCCCATACGGCTAACAGGACAATTGCCATCAGACCTATAAACAGACCTATAAATGTAGTTCGGACTGAACGTTTCATTCTTCACACACCTCGAATTTATAACCCATTCCCCAGATAGTCTTGATATATTCGCCTTTTTCTCCCATTTTACTGCGCAGCTTCTTTACATGTGTGTCTATGGTTCTGGCATCGCCGAAATAATCGTAATTCCAGACATTATTTAAGATTTTCTCTCTTGAAAGGGCGATTCCCTGATTTTCCGCAAAATAAGTAAGAAGTTCAAATTCCTTGAAGCTTAATTCAATCTCTTTCCCGTCAATCGTCACTCTATGCGCTGCCTTATCAATGCAGATACCGCCAATATTCATTATATCTGCAGAAACTGCATTGGTCCTGCGAAGAAGAGCTTCTACCCTTGCAACCAGGATCTTAGGACTAAATGGCTTCGAAATATATTCATCTACTCCTAAAGAAAATCCCTGAAGCTCATCCCGCTCCTCGCTTCTGGCTGTCAGCATGATCACTGGCACTTTGGAATATTTCCGGATAGTCTTAAGTACTTCCCAGCCGTCCATTTTAGGCATCATTACGTCCAATAAGATCAGTGCAATGTCTTTCTGTGCAAAAAAGATCTCAAGCGCCTCTTCCCCATCTCCTGCTTCTACTACGGAAAATCCCTTATTTGTAAGGAAATCCTTTACCAGCTTCCGCATTCTCGCTTCATCATCAACCATTAATATTTTCAAAGCATCCATTTCCTGCTCCTCCTGCCTGTTTTACCTGCTTTCGTCCTTATTATAACAAAAAAATCCGGTTTTTCTACGCTTTCACACAAGTTTCACAACTTGTGAGTACGCAAGAAAAGTTTCAAGGCAAAACGAGATCAAAACAGGATCATCAAAGCCAAAATATAAAAACAGCCGGGACATGTTCATTTACATATCCCGGCCTACTTCATCAAATATTTAGCATCAGTCGTCTAAATCTTCTTCACTTACCAGCTCGTCGTATTCCTGATCGTCTAACATTTCGTCAAATGCATCTGCAACGATCTCGTATTCATCATCATCCACAATGTTATCCAGAACAGGAGTTCCATCTTCTGTCTCGCTGTAACGGTACAGATAAACTTCTCCTTCTTCTGACTCTGCTCCTTCCATAGGAAGAAGGGCAATATATTCACGGTCTCCTGCAGAGAAGATGTTAAGAACTACGCACTCGATCTCAGAATCATCATCTAATGTCAGGGTAACAGTCATTTCCTCTTCTTCATTTAAATTCTTCTCGTCTGCCATATTTTATTCCTTTCATATCCAATCCGGTTAAATGTTACAGCCTTTCGCTGTCCACTTACACTTTATCAGACTGCCTGTAAAATTGCAAGCTAATATTCAATCCCTTTTCTGGCGGGGATCCCACTCGTGTAAGGGTGGGCACGCATGACCATTTCTGTTACATAATCTGCGGCTGCCAAAAGAGTCTCTGAAGGATTTCTCCCAGTCAGGATCACTTCTAATTTTTCCGGCTTACTGCCGATCAGTTCCAATAAGCGTTCTTCCTCTATAAAGCCAAGAGTGCAGGCCCCTACTGCCTCATCTAAGACCAGCATATCTATCTCCTGGTCCAAAGCCATTTTCCAGGCTTTTTCCAGCTCTTTTCCGTAATATTCCTTTGCCTCTTCTTTTTCTTCCTGTTTCATTTTCCATGAAAATCCAAACTGTCTTGTGCATGGAAGAACTGTTATCCCCGGAATCTGCTTTAAAGCTTCCACTTCCCCGGAATGATCATTTTTCAGGAATCGCTTTATCAATACTTTCTTCCCGTTTCCTGCTGCACGGACTGCAGCACCTACAGAAGCTGTCGTTTTGCCTTTTCCGTTCCCGCAGTAAATATGCACCAGGCCACCTGTCCTTTTAACAGCTTCCATCTCTTTATTTTCTTCCCTGCTGTCCATTTGTTTTTTTATTTGGATTTCCATTTTTTTCCATATCTCCCTTGTCGCCAAGAAGTCCTGCCTCTACAACAAACCGTGATACCGTCTGCCTCTTGTGATACCGTTCTTTCACATAAAAAATATGCAGCCGGTCCTTTGCCCTGGTCATAGCCACATAGAACATACGCCGTTCTTCTTCCATATCAGGTTCTAAGACCGCCTTATGATGGGGAGTTATGCCCTCATTTGCATCCAGTATATATACTACTTTAAATTCCAGACCTTTGCAGCTATGCATAGTCATCAGGCTGACGCCTTCTTTTTCTGCTTCCCGAAGGGCTGACTGCTCCTTTAGCTGATCTTTGTACTCGTCCATATGGTTAAACCATGCCTCATAGGTTTTAAATGGCATAGAGCTTTCCTGAAGGGCATCTAAAACCTCAAACAGATCCTCCGGCTTTAATCGTCGTTCATTTGCATACTGTCTCAGATAATCGTCATATCCAATGGCTTTCCGGATGTAGTTTACTGCACCTGCAGGAGCCATATCCCGAAGCATTTCCAGATCGTATACCAGTTGATCAATACGGTCTAACATCCAGTTTTTATCCTGATAGAAGGAACGCAGCTGCTCCCACCGGATCACTTTGCTGTCTAATGCATCACGGCTGATGTATCTGGCGGGCCGGTTAATGATCTGGAGTATATTTGACCTGCTTAAATCTCCCAATGCTGCATAAATATAGCAGAACACGTTTCTGGAAATCCAGTGTTCATAAAGATTTGGTACTGTATCCCGCATATGAAAGGGGATATTATACTCCATCATCCGCTCTATAAGAAGCCTTGGTCCCTGATTGGTGCGGTATAAAACCGCCATATCCTCATAAGCGATGCCCATCTTGTGATAATCCCGCAGTTCTTCTGTAATGGCCTTTGTCTCAGTTAATGGGTCCGGCCATTCTTTTATAAATACAGGACAGCCTTTTCCCCGGTTTCCACGGATTTCTTTCGGGAAACGTGTTTTATTACAGGCGATCAGCTTCCCTGCACTTTCGATCACCGGGTCCACGCAGCGGTAATTTACATCCAGCAAAATACGCTCAGCGTCTGAATAATCCTTTTCAAATCCCAGCATCAGCTCCGGTCTTGCCCCCCGAAAACGGTAAATAGACTGGTCATCATCTCCCACAATAAACAGGTTATTTTCCGGCAGTGCCAGCATTTTTATGATCTCATACTGGATCCGGTTGATATCCTGAAATTCATCGATAAGTATGTATTTATATTTTCTCTGCCACGCCTGTAAAATATCCTTACGTTCTTTAAAAAGCTCATAGCACATGGCAAGCATGTCATCAAAGTCCAGAAGTCCCTGTTTGCGAAGACAACCTTCATAACCTTCATACAGCTCTTTAAAGACTGTCTGGGAGCAGCTTTTCGCATAATAATTATCAAGGGACATTAGTTCCCCTTTAATAAGACTGATCTCTGACAGCACCGAGGCAATAAACTCCCCTTCGTCCTCGATCTCCAGATCTGTGCGGTCTAACTGCTCCCTGATAAACTGGATGCGCTGCTCTTCTTTTACGATATTGGACGCCTGATACCGGTATGCCAGTTTTAATATCATAAAAAAGACAGAATGAAAAGTCCCAAAAGAGACCCTGCTGCATCCTGTCCCGGTTATCCGTTCATATCGTTCTTTCATTTCACGGGCTGCTGCCCTGGTAAAAGTGATCACCAGGATATTTCCAGGCTCCACACCCACTTTTTCCGTTAAATAACGGACCCGGTTGGTAATGACCGTAGTCTTACCTGAACCGGGCCCTGCAAGTACAAGGGCAGGTCCGTCAGTGTGACGGATTGCCCTTTTCTGTGCTTCATTAAAAGCCATGTATTAAGCCTCCAGCATTTCAATGCCTTTGCGGATACGTTTTAATGATTCTTCTTTTCCAAGAACTTCCATGATCTCAGTTGCGCCTGCAGGAGTCATCTGCTTGCCGGAAACAGCAGTACGAACCGGCCACATAACAAATCCGGTCTTTACGCCAGTTTCACTTACATAAGCAGAAAGCGCTGCAAACAGGGCATCATTACTGAAATCTTCCTGTGCTTCCAGAATAGGAAGTACATCTTTTAATACTTTAAGGGAAGTCTCTGCATTTGTCTTCATCTTCTTGTGAGTATACATAGCAATGTCGTACTCAGGCAGTGTCTCAAAGAAATCAATGTGATCCCTGATCTCCGGGAAAACTTCAATCCTTGTCTTTACCATGTTTGCGATCTTCTTAAGATCTAAATCTTTCTTGATCACTTCTTTTAAATATGGCTCAGCCAGCTTATAGAAACGCTCAAAATCCATTGCCTTAATGTACTCGCCATTCATCCAGCGAAGCTTAGTCATATCAAATACAGACGGAGACTTATTCATACGATGATAGTCAAATTCCTTTACCATCTCTTCAAGTGAAAAAATCTCATTATTACCTTCTGGAGACCATCCAAGAAGTGCTACATAATTTACGATAGCTTCCGGAACAAAGCCCTGTTCTACCAGGTCTTCAAAAGAGGAATGTCCACAGCGCTTGCTTAACTTGTGATGACTCTCATCAGTGATTAGCGGGCAGTGTACATAGACCGGAACTTCCCAGCCAAAAGCATCGTAAAGACGGTTATATTTTGGAGAAGAAGAAAGATACTCATTTCCTCTTACTACATGGGTAATGCCCATCAGATGATCGTCTACTACATTTGCAAAGTTGTAGGTAGGATAACCATCAGATTTGATCAGGACCATATCATCCAGTTCAGAGTTATCTACAGTAATATCCCCATAGATCTCATCATGGAAAGTAGTGGTTCCCTCAGTCGGGTTATTCTGACGGATAACAAATGGCTTACCGGCAGCCAGATTTGCTTCTACTTCCTCTTTAGAAAGATGCAGACAGTGCTTATCATAAGTCATGATCTCCTCACCGTTTACAGTCTTTCTTAAGGTTTCCAGACGCTCTGGTGTACAGAAGCAGTAATATGCTTCTCCCTTTTCTACCAGTTTCTTCGCATATTCCATATAGATTCCAGAAGCCTGACGCTCACTCTGGACATAAGGACCGCAGCCGCCGTCCTTGTCCGGTCCCTCATCGTGGACCAGACCGGTTTCTTCCAGGGTTCTGTAAATGATATCTACAGCGCCTTCTACATAACGCTCCTGGTCAGTATCTTCTATTCTTAAAAGGAAGTCGCCTCCCTCATGTTTAGCGATCAGGTACGCATACAGTGCTGTTCTTAAATTTCCGACGTGCATTCTTCCTGTAGGGCTTGGTGCATATCTTGTTCTTACTTTCATTTTCTCACCCTCTGATCTTAGTTTTCTTCTTTCTTCTCTGCCAGATCGCTTGGTCTCATGGTCAGGTTGATCCTTCCCATCTTGTCAACTTCTGCAACCTTAACAGTTACTTCGTCACCGATGTTTACAACATCTTCTACCTTTGCAACACGCTTGTCAGACAGTTTGGAAATGTGTACCATACCGTCTTTATTTGGTGCTAACTGTACAAATGCCCCGAAGTTCATAATACGTACTACCTTGCCGGTAAATACCATTCCTGCTTCGATATCAGTAACGATTCCGGTGATGATTGCAATCGCACGGTCGATCATAGCCTCGTCAGTACCGCAAACATTTACAATACCTTCATCACTGATGTCGATCTTAACACCGGTCTCTTCAATGATCTTGTTGATCACTTTGCCCTGCTTGCCGACTACATCGCCGATCTTCTGAGGATCAATGGTGATCTGCTTGATCTTTGGAGCGTACTGGCTTAAGTGCTTTCTAGGCTCGCTGATAACAGGCTTCATAACATTGTCTAAGATGTACATTCTCGCTTCACGGGTTCTTGCGATAGCCTCTTCAATGATCGGACGGGTCAGACCATGGATCTTAATATCCATCTGGATAGCAGTAATACCCTTTTCAGTACCGCCTACCTTAAAATCCATATCGCCAAAGAAATCTTCCAGTCCCTGGATATCAGTCAGAACGATATAATCATCATCAGTCTCACCAGTTACCAGACCACAGGAAATACCTGCTACCATGCTCTTGATCGGTACGCCAGCTGCCATTAAGGACAGAGTAGATGCACAGATACTTGCCTGAGAGGTAGAACCATTGGATTCCATAGTCTCTGATACAGTACGGATCGCATATGGGAACTCTTCTTCACTTGGAAGTACTGGAACTAATGCACGTTCAGCCAGTGCACCATGTCCGATCTCACGACGGCCCGGTCCTCTGCTTGGCTTTGTCTCGCCTACTGAGAATGACGGGAAGTTGTAATGATGCATGTAACGCTTTGTGGTCTCATTTGCATCTAATCCATCAATCTTCTGTGCCTCAGATAATGGTGCCAGAGTGCAGGCATTTAAGATCTGGGTCTGTCCACGGGTGAACATGCCTGAGCCATGGACTCTTGGAAGGATATCGACCTCAGCTGCTAATGGACGGATCTGTGTAATAGCACGGCCGTCTGGACGCTTGTGGTCCTTTAAGATCATCTTGCGGACAGTCTTCTTCTCATACTGGTAAATAGCATCACCTAATAATGGCAGCCACTCTTCATTCTCAGCAAATGCTTCTTCCAGACGCTCAGTAATAGCAGCAATATTTGCTTCGCGGGTCTGCTTGTCATCTGTAAATACAGCTGTTTCCATCTCTTCAGACGGAACGATCTCTTTGATCGCTGCAAATAATTCTTCCGGAACTGCGCAGCTTTCATAAGTGTGCTTTTCTTTTCCGCACTCAGCTACAATGGTATCGATAAAGCGGATGATCTCCTGATTTACTTCATGAGCTTTAAATATAGCCTCGATCATCTTCTGCTCAGGAACTTCCTTAGCGCCTGCTTCGATCATGATAACTTTCTCTCTGGTAGAAGCTACAGTCAGGGCCATTTCAGATACCTGTCTCTGGGCAGAAGTCGGGTTGATAATAAACTCACCATCAATAAGACCTACCTGGGTGGTAGCGCAAGGACCGTCAAATGGGATATCGGAAATGCTGGTAGCAATGGCAGAACCAAGCATAGCAGTCAGCTCCGGGCTGCAGTCTGGATCTACAGACATAACTACATTGTCTAAGGTTACATCATTGCGGTAATCCTTTGGGAACAGCGGACGCATAGGACGGTCGATAACACGGGATGTCAGGATAGCGTTTTCAGATGCCTTTCCCTCTCTTTTGTTAAAACCGCCTGGGATCTTTCCTACAGAATAAAATTTCTCCTCATATTCTACACTTAAAGGGAAGAAATCAATGCCTTCTCTCGGCTTTGCAGATGCAGTTGCTGTAGAAAGTACTACGGTATCGCCGTAATGCATAAATGCTGCACCATTTGCCTGGGCTGCTACACGGCCAACTTCTACAGTCAGCTTACGTCCAGCCAGGTCCATACTGAAACTCTTAAACATGGGTGTCTCCTTTTCTCTTTGCGTACTTCCCTTCCGGGAGCACATTCTCTTAATGTAACTTGTAACGTTCTGCAACAAATAAGTTTTTCACAGGGCAAAAGACGCCGAAACTACTGATCTATCCCAAACCTTCTGTTTGGGACACATCAGCGGTCCCGGAGTTTTCCTTTTGCGACTGTCTTCATGCAAATATAGGGTGGAGTAACCTCCACCCTAGCATGAATGAAAGTTGCCAAATGCCTATGCGTCCCTCATGTGCAAACACTCAGTCCACATAGCCGCCCGGCAACACTTTCATAATTACTTTCTGATTCCAAGCTTTTCGATCAGAGCACGGTAGCCTTCCAGATCGGTCTTCTTCAGGTAATCAAGAAGTCCTCTTCTGTGTCCAACCATCATCAGAAGTCCTCTTCTGGAATGATGATCCTTTGGATTCTGCTGAAGATGAGCAGTCAGTTCTGTGATTCTCTCTGTAAGGATAGCGATCTGAACTTCTGGTGAACCGGTATCTCCTGCTTTACGTCCGTACTGTGCGATAATCTCTGCTTTCTTTTCCTTAGAAATCATGGTAATTCCTCCTAAAATAAATTAATTTTCTCACCTTAAACCAGGCTGCCGGCTGGAGTCACCAGGCAACGGGGCTTCGGCGTTTTTTCATACCTGGTTACTGTATCATATTTTAACCGGGTTGTAAAGGGGATTTTCCTCAAAATACCTGAGAGCAAATTCTTTATCTTTTTCGATCCGTTCTTTTAACTCTTCTAGGGAAGCAAATTTCTGTTCTCCCCGGTCAAACTCTAAAAGCTGGACCTCGATCATCTTGCCGTAAATGTCCCCGTCAAAATCAAAGATAAAAGTTTCTACCCCTACCGGATTATCTCCATGGATCGTAGGTTTTCTGCCAATATTGGTAACTCCCTTATAATATTTTCCTTCTGCAAGAACTCTGGATACGTAGACCCCGAATTTTGGCAGACGCTTATTTGCCGGGGGAATGATATTTGCTGTAGGAAATCCCAGTCTCGGTCCTCCAATATGATTACCGTGGACCACAATGCCATGTATAGCATAAGGTTCTCCCAACAGTTCATTTGCTTTTGCCACATTTCCCCTGGAAAGTTCTTCCCTGATATAAGTACTGCTGATATCTCTTCTGTGATCCTTTTCTTTTTCGATCACATAAAGACGAAAATCCAGTTCCCTGCTTAAAGTCCTGAGAAGCCCTACATTTCCAGCGCCTTTGTAGCCAAAGCTGCAATCCGGCCCCACTACCACAGCCTTTGCTTTCATTCTCTTTACCAGGATATCCTTTACAAATACAGGCGGATCCATTTTCCGCACATCATCTGTAAAAGGATATTCCACTAGATAATCAATCCCCATTTTTTCCATATTATGCCGGCGTTCTTCACTTGTAGTGATCACAGTGGCTGTTTCTCCTGTTACAAGAGTAAGAGGAGCAGTACTGAATGTAAAAATAGCAGTTGCATAGCCCAGGCTTTCTTTTACTTCTTCCATTGTACGAAGGAGCTTCTGGTGTCCCCTGTGTCTTCCATCAAATTTCCCAAGAGTCACAACTGTAGGCTCTTTCAGTTCAAAATCCACTGTATCTGCTATATATCTCATTGGTTTCCTTCTCCATCCGGCATAAACATTTTCCAGGGCTTCCACCAGTGCTTTTCTTCCTGGTATTCATAAACCCCCATAAAAACCCCCTGGCTGCTGTACATACGGTATCTGTTCCCGTTTTCCCGGTTCTCTAACGATGTACTTTTTTCCAGGTCCAGCTGCTGTTTAAAGCAGGGATTGCCATTTTTTAAAGCCTTATCCCCTTCTGCGGTAGTGTATACAGGCAGATAGCTTTCTAAAGCTTCTTCCAGAGAACAGATATGTTCCCCTACTTTTCCTTCATCTCTTAAGGCTTCGATCTGGTCCAGTTTTAAACTGTCCTTTACCAGAAAACGATCTACGCGGGTGCGCAGGAGAGATTCCATGCATCCACCCACCTGTAGTTTTGCTCCGATATCCTCACAAAGAGTACGTATATACGTTCCTTTGGAGCAGCTGACCCTCATCCAGACTCTGGGCAGTTCTATTTTTTCAACAGAAATGTCTAAGATCTGCACTCTTCTTGCCTTACGCTCTACTTCTTTTCCTGCTCTGGCAAGGTCGCAAAGCTTCTTCCCGTCTACTTTTAAAGCGGAATACATAGGTGGGATCTGGTCATAATCCCCCTTAAATCCCAAGATCACCTGACGCACCTGCTCTTCATCCAGTTTCAGTGCTTTTTCATGATTTTCTGTAAGCACAGTTCCTGTGGTATCCTGGGTATCTGTGGTCTGTCCCAGAAGGAGCACTGCCTCATAGGTCTTTGACCGGTCTGTAAGCATATCACAAAGCCTTGTTCCGTTTCCCAGGCATACCGGAAGTACGCCTTGGGCCGCCGGATCAAGGGTTCCGGTATGCCCGATCTTTTTCTGTCTTAAAATCCCTCGAAGCCGGGCTACAACATCATGGGATGTATAGCCCGGCTCTTTATATACATTAATGATTCCGTGATACATTTAAACCTCCCCTTCCGCCGCAGCATCTAACTGCTTCGCAATGTGAAGGGACAGATTATTGATCACATCATGAATACTTCCTGACATGGTGCAGCCTGCTGCACGCACATGGCCGCCGCCGCCAAAATAAGCAGCTACCTGACTTACATCTACGATTTTCTGGGAACGCAGGCTTACTTTGTACTGCTGAGGTCCAGTCTCATACAGGAAAATAGCAACCTCAACTCCTTCTGTAAGACGCAGCTGGTCAATGATGCCATCAAGGTCTTTTCCGGTCACGCCGTAAAAATCCAGATCAGACTGGCGCAGGGCACTGAAAATGGCCTTTCCATCAAGGAATGTAATGCTTTCAAGAAGCGCTCTTCCCATGATCTGGTTCTGCACATAAGTCTTTTTATAGAAGCTGTTATCGATGATACTTCCAAAGTCAACACCCTTTTCCATGAGAAAACCGGCAATCTCCATGGTCCTTGCAGAAGTGCAGGAATATTTGAACACACCGGTATCATGTATCAATCCTGTATACAGGCATTCTGCTGCATTTTTATCAATGCTGTCCGGATTTAACTGCTCAAAAAGGACTTCACTGGCAGAGCTTGCATCAGCTGCCACTAAATTAATTTCACAGTAACGGGTGTTTGTAATGTGATGATCAATGCAAAGGCTTTTTTTCGCTCTCCTCAGATACACCTTAAAATCACCCAGACGTTCTTCATCGCTGCTGTCAAGACATATGCAAAGCTCATACTCCCTGTCATCTGTATCATGATGGATCTCATCATAGCCCTTTAAATAGGCAAATTTTGAGGAAGCTTCCTCCAGATATACAGCTGCCTGTATATCCGGATAAGAAGCAAGAAGATAATTATACAGACCCAGAGTAGAGCCGAGGCAGTCACCATCCGGCCTTACATGACCCAAAATCGCCACAGACTTTGTTCCTTCTAACGCCTGTTCAAGAACCGTCATTCCAGTCCCTCCTCCTCATTGTCATGAAGATCTTTTGTCACTTCATCGATCAGTTTTGACATGTTTACACCATATTCAATGGACTGATCCAGTATAAATTTAATTTCAGGAGTGTTACGTAAATTTACTCTGTGAGCCAGTTCCCGGCGTACGAAGGAGGCTGCGCTGCGCAGCCCTTCGATGGTTGCCTTGCCGGCTTCTTCATCACCTAACACACTGATATATGCCTTACAGTATTTTAAGTCCGGAGTTACCTCTACGGCTACAACACTGGTCAGCGGATGGATCCGCGGGTCTTTGATCTCAGAACGGATGATCTGGCTTAATTCCCTTTGGACCTCCATATTGATCCTTGTATTTTTAATGCTGTTTTTACGCATTATGATCCCTTTCTTTCAAAAACGAAACTTTGCACCAGCAGACTATCTTGGAACCTCTACCATCATATAAGCTTCGATCTGGTCATCTTCCTGAAGGTCATTAAACTTCTCGAACACAAGACCGCACTCATATCCTGCAGCAACTTCCTTTACATCGTCTTTAAAACGTTTTAAGGAAGCTAAAGGTCCTTCGTAGATCTGTTCTCCTTCTCTGGTAATGCGGCAGCTGCAGCCTCTCTGGAACTTGCCGTCCAGTACATAAGAACCGGCAATCGTACCAACACCTGAAGCCTTGAACAGCTGACGGATCACTGCATGACCGATCACCTTTTCCTCAAATACAGGATCCAGCATACCCTTCATAGCAGCTTCTACATCTTCAATCGCCTGATAGATAACTTTATACAGACGTACATCTACCTTCTCACGCTCTGCAATGGATTTTGCAGTCGCATCAGGACGTACATTAAAACCAATGATGATCGCATTGGAAGCAGAAGCCAGGGAAACGTCAGATTCATTGATGGCACCAACACCACCATGGATCACCTTTACTACTACTTCTTCATTAGACAGCTTGGTCAAGCTCTGCTTTACTGCTTCTACAGAACCCTGGACATCTGCCTTGATGATCAGAGGAAGTTCCTTTACATTTCCTGCCTTGATCTGGCTGAACAGGTCATCCAGGGACAGTTTTGCCTTAGTGTCTTCCAGAAGCTTATTCTTGCTCTCAGAAATGAAGGTCTCAGCAAAGCTTCGTGCCTCTTTTTCATTGTCAGTTGCTACAAATACCTCACCAGCCTGTGGTACATCATTTAAGCCTAAAATCTCTACAGGAGTGGACGGACCAGCTTCTTTTACTCTGCGGCCCTTGTCATCCATCATTGCACGGATCTTACCATAACATGCACCTGCTGCAATGGTTTCGCCAACTTTTAAGGTACCCTTCTGTACCAGTACAGTTGCAACAGGTCCTTTGCCCTTATCCAGCTCAGCCTCGATCACAAGACCACGGCCCTTACGATTTGGATTTGCTTTTAATTCAAGGACATCTGCTGTTAAAAGTACCATTTCCAGAAGATCTGTGATACCTTCCTTTGTATGTGCGGATACAGGGACGAAAATAGTGCTGCCGCCCCAGTCTTCCGGGATCAGCTCATATTCAGCCAGTTCCTGTTTTACCTTGTCAATGTTTGCGCTTGGCTTATCGATCTTATTGATAGCAACAATGATCTCTACGCCAGCTGCTTTTGCATGATTGATAGCCTCCACAGTCTGTGGCATAACACCATCGTCTGCTGCTACTACCAGGATAGCAATATCAGTAGACTGGGCACCTCTCATACGCATAGCGGTAAATGCCTCATGTCCAGGTGTATCAAGGAAAGTGATTTTTCTTCCGTTGATCTCAATAACAGAAGCACCAATGTGCTGTGTGATACCGCCAGCCTCTCTGGAAGTTACATTGGTCTGGCGGATTGCATCCAGAAGGGATGTTTTACCATGGTCAACGTGACCCATTACACAGACTACAGGTGGTCTGGAAACCATATCTGCTTCGTTTTCATCATCTTCTTTCAGAAGTTCAGCAATAACATCAACCTTTTCTTCCTGCTCACAGAGAACATCAAATTCCATTGCGATCTCTTCTGCCTGCTCATAGTCAATCTCCTGGTTTAATGTAACCATCTGACCCTTTAAGAACAGCTTCTTAACAATAACAGATGGCTGCAGCTTCATCTTATCAGCAAGTTCCTTGATGGTTAAGCGCTCTGGAAGAGTAATGGTCTTAACATCCTCAACCTTAGCTTCTTCTTTCTTAGGCTGCGGCATGATGAAAGCTCCCTTTCCTGTCTTTGGTGCTTTCTTCTTGCCATCTTCTTCTCTGTCTCTCTTGTCAAAACGGTCATTCTTATGAGCGTTCTTGTTTGCCTGGCGGGTGCTGCTTGGCTTTGTCTGGATCGGGCTGTCAAAAGAAGATGTACGGTTATCTCTGCTGCCAGAAGAACGGCGGCTGTCTCTGCTGCCATTTCTGTTTGTATTATCTCTGTCCTTATCTTCTCCGAAACGGGAGCCGAAACCGCCCTGGTTTCTGTCACGGTTCTGGAAGCCGCCCTGTGGTCTATCTCCACGGTTCTGGAAACCGCCCTGTGGTCTGTCTGTGCGGTTCTGGAAGCCGCCCTGTGGTCTGTCCCCGCGATTCTGGAAACCGCCCTGCGGTCTGTCCCCGCGGTTCTGGAAACCGCCCTGTGGTCTATCTCCACGGTTCTGGAAGCCGCCCTGTGGTCTATCTCCACGGTTGTCTCTTCCCTGATAACCGCCAGTTCTTCCATCACGGTTCTGATAGCCGCCCTGTGGTCTCTCACCGCGGTTGTCTCTTCCCTGGTAGCCGCCGGTTCTTCCATCACGGTTCTGATAGCCGCCCTGTGGTCTATCTCCACGGTTGTCTCTTCCCTGATAGCCTCCGGTTCTTCCATCACGGTTCTGATAGCCGCCCTGTGGCCTCTCACCGCGGTTGTCTCTTCCCTGATAGCCATTCTGGCTTCTGTTCTGGAAATCTCCTCTTTCGGTCTGTGCAGGTCTGTTTTCCACTGCCGGAGCAGATGTCTCCTGTACCTGTGTCTTTGCTTCTGCTGCCTGCACTGGTTTTGTCTCCTCAGTCTTAGGAGCTGCCTGCTGTGGCTTAGGCTGCTCCTTTGGTACCGGGCGCTTGATCTGCTGCTTTGCATTCTGCGGACGGAAAACAGCAGTCAGTTTCTTCTTTGCAGGTTCTGCTTTTTCTGCTTCTGCCTTTGGTGCTCCCTCTTTTTTCTGGCTGACAGCGTTTCTTACCATAGTTTCCTGGTCTTTAGATACGCTGGAAGCCGCAAAAAGAGATGCAGAGCTGTCTTTCTGTTTAATAATATCTAATACTTCTTTACTGGTCTTACCCAGTTCATTTGCCAGTTCACTTACTCTCATTCAAACTACCTCCATTTACATTCATCCGTGATGCCAGGGATTTAGCAAATCCTGCGTCCTCAACTGAAAGGGAAGCACGAAATTCCTGTCCCATAGCATGCCCAAGTTCCTCTTTTGTGCCGAACAGATAGATAGGAACTTTATAGTGAGTACACATATTGGTAAACATTTTCTTTGTATTATCAGAAGCTTCTTCTGACACGATCACCATGTGGGAACGTCCGCTTTTTACAGACTTTTCCGTGGAAAATTCTCCGCTGACTACTCTTCTTGCCCTGGTTGCCAGTCCGATCAGACTGAATACTTTATTTTTATCTGTCAATTTCTTCCATCTCCTTTTCCAGAGTTTCATAAACCTCTCTGGGGATAGCCATTTTAAAGGATCGTTCCAGGCCTCTGCCCTTCACAGCCTTCTTAAAGCACTCCATAGACGGACACAGATAGGCGCCGCGGCCATTTTTACGTCCGGTTGCATCCAAAAGGATCTGATCCTCGGCTGTTTTGATCACTCTTATCATTTCTTTTTTACTTTTCATCTCACCGCAGCCAATGCACTGCCTCAGCGGGATCTTCTTTACACTCACCTATTATCACTCCTAATCTTCCAGAGCTTCTCTCTACTATTCGTTGTTTTCTTCCTGGTAGTCATCCTGGGAAACTTCTTCTGTTTCTTCTGGAGCATCACCGTACTGTAAGCCCATCTGTTCAAACAGTCCCATTTCCTTTGCCTGGGTCTCACTCTTGATATCGATCTTATATCCGGTCAGTCTTGCTGCAAGACGTGCATTCTGTCCTTCCTTACCAATAGCCAGTGATAACTGGTAATCAGGAACGATGACCTGTGCCTCTTTTGCTTCTTCGTCTGCAACAACACAGATTACCTTTGCAGGGCTTAATGCATTTTCGATCAGATATGCAGGATTCTCATCCCAGTTAATGATATCGATCTTTTCGCCGCGGAGTTCATTAACGATCGCATTGACTCTGGCGCCGTTTACACCTACACATGCACCCACCGGATCTACGCTTGCATCATTGGACTTAACTGCGATCTTTGTTCTGGAACCTGCTTCTCTTGCAATTGCCTTGATCTCCACAGTACCATCATGCACTTCAGATACTTCCTCTTCAAAAAGACGCTTTACAAGGTCTGGATGTGTTCTGGATACAGAAATACGCGGTCCCTTTGTTGTATCCTTTACTTCTACGATATAAACCTTGATACGCTCATTTGGACGGAAAGTCTCACCCTTTACCTGCTCGCTCTCATTTAAGATAGCATCTACTTTACCAAGATTCACACTGATATTTTTTCCAAGGTAACGCTGTACAATACCGGTAGCAACATCTTTTTCCATGGTATAATAATCGTTGTATAATGCCTTGCGCTCTTCTTCGCGGATCTTCTGAAGAATCACATTCTTTGCGTTCTGGGTTGCGATACGTCCGAATTTTTTGGAATCTAAAGGCACCTGGACAACATCACCCAGCTGATACTTGGCGCTGATCATTCTTGCGTCTGCCAGGCTGATCTCCATAACCGGGTCTTCTACCTCTTCTACTACAGTTTTTTCTGCATATACAGCAAAGTCACCGGTTGTGCGGTTCATAACAACCTTTACATTATCTGCTTTGCCGAAATTGTTTTTACAGGCAGTGATAAGGGAATTTTCAATTGCCTCGATCATGGTATCTTTAGAGATATTTTTCTCTTTTTCCAATACCTCCATTGCCTCTAACAGTTCCTTATTCATGTTTATCCTCCTATCATGTTCTCCGTATGTTCTCTCGGTGTTTTTCTGTATCTGATTTTGCGAGGAGATTTTTTGTCAGTTGTACCCAAATTTCTGAGGCGTACGCGGTGCGTACGTTGATGAAATTCGGGTGCGGCTGGCGGAAAATCGGCCGCAAAAGCAGGTGCACGAAAAATTCCGAGAGGACATCCCACTATACGGTTAAAAATCAAGTGCCAGACGGATCAGCGCAATATCCGCTTTTTCAAATACAGCCTCACTTCCATCTTCCATGGCCAGTGTCACTGTCTTATCATCATATGCGCTCAGTGTACCTGTAAATTCCTTCTGTCTGTCAATGGCTTTGTAAAGTCTTACCTCTACTTCGCGACCAATGCTTCTTTTGTAATCCTTTTCTTTCTTTAACGGTCTTCCAAGTCCCGGTGAGCTTACCTCTAAAATGTAGCTGTCATCAATAAAGTCTTCTTTATCCAGCCAGTCACTTAACCTGCGGCTGATCACTTCACAGTCATCCACTGCAATGCCGCCTTCTTTATCAATATAAGCTCTTAAGTACCAGGTGCCTGCTTCTTTTACGTACTCTACATCTACCAGTTCAAAATTGTTCTCTTCCATGAGAGGAAGGAGGAACGCTTCTACCCTGCTTTCATAGCTTTCCTTTTTTGTCATGTCTGCACCACCTTTCTTTCCCTAACAATACGAAAGAGTGGACCAGCGCCCACTCTTACATTAAGTAAAATCCATTAGTTATCGTATACACTATATCATCATGCGTGGGGAAATGCAAGCACTTTTTGCTTTGAAAGTGTTGTCAGGCAACAGTTGTGTTACAGTACACGGGCTCTCCATGCCCGCGCACTGTAACAGGATTTTGCCGATGCTCCGCATTCCGAATCGGCAAAATCCGCGGTCATAACTGTATCATACGGAATTTTCAGTTCAGAAAATTCCTACCCGTGAAAAGCAACACAGCTGTTTGCATTTATTATGGATGTCACAGTCTGATCAAATGTCCCTTTAGCCATAAAGCAGGGCTGCCGCCTGCGGGAATGGTTCCAGGCTGCGTTCTAAGACACCGTGGATATACGCGATGGTCATTCCGTAGTTAGTAATAGGAACATTCTGGTCGCAGGCACATTTAATACGGTACTTCATTTCTTTTCCATTTAACATACAGCCGCCGCAGTGTATGATCAGCTTATATTGGCCCAAATCATCCGGAAATTCCGTACCGGAGGTAAAGGTAAATTCCGGTTCTGATTTTGTGAACTGGCGGATCCAGTCCGGCAGTTTTACGGTTCCAATGTCGCCGCACTGTCTGTGGTGGGTACATCCTTCTGAGATCAGGATCTTATCGCCGGTTTTTATCTTATTTAAAGCCGCCACGCCAGAGATCATGATCTCCAGTTCCCCTTTGTATCTGGCAAAGAGGATAGAAAAGGAGGTAAGCAGGATATCTTCTGGTGTATCTTTTGAGACTTTTCCAAACGCCTGGCTGTCAGTGATCACCAGCTTTGGCTTTTTCCCAATATTTTCCAGTGTGTTTTTCAGTTCATTGTCCTTTACTACAATAGAAACAGCACCTGCCTCTAAAATATCGCGGATAGTCTGCTGCTGTGGAAGGATCAGACGGCCTTTGGGAGCTGCTTTGTCAATAGGAACTACTAAAACCACAAAATCAGAAGGATTTAACAGGTCAGCTACCAATGGTTTTGAAACCGCTTCTGTTTTTGCTGCTTTTGCGATCGTTTCTTTTAACTCTGTAATGCCTTCTTTTGTGCGGGCACTAACTGCAAGGACCGGGATGTTTTCCGGTGCAGTCCTTGGACAGACCGCCCGGTCGATCTTATTAAATACCACAATACAGGGGATCTGCTTATCCTTTATCTTATTAAGAAGCTTTTCCTCTTCTGTCCCAAAACCAGTCTGGCTGTCCACAACGATCACTGCAATGTCTGTTTTATTCAACACCTGATAGCTTTTTCTTACCCTTAATGCACCCAGCTCGCCTTCATCATCAATACCAGGAGTATCGATCACCGTTACCGGGCCTAAAGGAAGCAATTCCATGGATTTATAGACCGGATCCGTAGTGGTTCCCTTTACGTCTGATACCACTGCCAGTTCCTGTCCGATCACTGCATTTAATACACTGGATTTCCCTGCGTTTCTTCTGCCGAAAAAACTTATATGTATCCGTTCTCCTGATGGAGTTTCGTTCATTCCCATATCTGTACCTGCCTTTCTGTGCTGCTCGTCTGCTTTGTGGTTATTATACTTGCATGAGGACTGTTTTTCAAAGGGTTTTTAAGTCATTTTTGCAGAAAAAGCAATATTTGCTTTTCCTATATAAATAGAGTATAATACATAAACACACGGGGAAACCCGAATATTAGGAAACACCAGGAGGAGCCTGTTATGACATTTGTATATCCCGCTGTTTTTACCCCTCATGAAAAAGACAATGGTTTTCATGTGGAATTCCCGGATCTGGAATGCTGCGAGGCAGATGGACCGGATTTAGAAGATGCTGTAGAAAATGCAAGGGACGCAGCCCGCAACTGGATCACCGCAGAGCTGGAAGATACCTGCGAGATCCCGCCTTCCACCCATGTAGATGACATTGAGCTGAAAGAGGGCATGTTCATTAAGAATATTATGGTTATTATCAAGCTGCTGCCAGATAATGACTGACAGACTACTGCACAAGCACAAAGAGCCCTGAACACACCATAAAACGTGCTCAGGGCTTTTCTTTTTAATTAAATCTGCCGTATTTCCCGCCAGGGTTGGGAAAACTATTACTTATTCTCCGATCATGATCTTAATGATCTCTTCATTTGTTTCTTTCATTCCTTCTTTTCCAAGACGGCCTACATTCTTTAAGGTTTCTTCTACACCCTTGGTAACAATTCCGTCACCGCCGTAGAACTGCTGACCTCTGATGTACATATTGTATCCTAAGATACCTGCTTCTACTGCTGATGCGATCTTAGCTGCACAGGAAGCTTTTGCACCGTCACAGACAATACCAGATACGATAGCCAATGCATTTACTATTGTATGGGTAATCTCCTTAAAACCACCACCGCAAAGATATGCGATACCAGCGCCTGCACCTGCACCTGCACTGACTGCGCCACAATATGCAGAGAGACGGCCAATAGGAGTCTTCTGATGGATCGCTGCCAGGTTAGATAAAGCAAGAGCACGGTACATCTTCTCTTCTCCTACATTTAACTCCTTTGCATATACGATAACCGGAACTGAAACTGTGATTCCCTGATTTCCGCTCCCGGAGTTAATGACTACAGGCAGTTCACATCCGTTCATACGTGCATCAGAACCTGCTGCTGCCATTGCTTTGGCACGGACACGTACATTGGTTCCTTCCATATCTAACAGGACCTTACCAATGTTTGCACCATAATTTCCCTTGATGCCCTCCTCTGCAATAGTCCAGTTATACTCAATCTGACGTTTTAAAACTGGTTTGATATCTTCTACATCTACTGTATTGATAAAATCCCAGATATCTTTCATATTTAAAAGGCTTCTGTCTGTAAGCCCTTCTTCGCTTTCGCCTTTTACTTCTGTCTGCTGTAAGATCTCACCGTTCTTTTCAACCAGAACAATATTGGTATGGTAGTTTACAATACGTACCTTTGCGTAGTCATCTCCCTTAAAAAGAGTTACCACGATTTCAAATGTAAGCCCATTATCCACATGTTCTACAGAAATAGGAGTCTTATCCAGGAATTCCCTCATTTCCTTTACCTGGTCTTCTGTAACATGAGCGATAACTTCCAGTTCTTTATCCGGATCACCTGCAACAATACCTGCCGCTGCTGCTGCCGGAATACCCTTTAAATGATCTGTATTTGGGACAATAACTGATTTCACATTTTTGATAATGCTTCCGCTGGCACCGATCGCTACTCTCTCAGGCATCTGTCCCAGCACTTTCTTTGCAACTGCTGCTGCATAAGCTAAAGCAATAGGTTCTGTACATCCCATAGCAGGGATCAACTCTTCTTTAAGGATCTGGATATACGCACTATACTTTTCATTTGTTTTTTCCATTGTTCACAGCCTCCGACTTCTTTTGTTTGTTTTTGATCATTTATCCTGTTTATATTTGTTCTTGATTTCTCTCTTCACCTGTCTCTTATACACATCTGACGCTGCCGACGAAGCTAGAAGTGTAG
>OWIJ01000712.1_pt1 | contig 23583 bp, 10 predicted proteins | sample 1732821 | NCBI WGS metagenome assembly OWIJ01 (sample SAMN05065759, study PRJEB22554) | human gut metagenome | biome: ENVO:2100002; feature: ENVO:00000062; material: ENVO:00002003 | host: Homo sapiens | place: USA | reverse complement strand
GTGTATAAGAGACAGACATATCGGAGTTCCATTCCCATTGAGCACGTTCGTAGTTGACCGGACGGTTCATGATGTCTTTATCGGCATTCTTGACCCAAAGGTAAGTCTGGTAGAAGTTATAACCGTTGCCGGCTTCGTTACCCAGCGACCAGAAAGTCAGACTCGGATAGTTTTTATTACGTTCGAACATGTTGATTGTGCGGTCCATGTGCGCTTTCAACCATTCCGGATTGTTTCCCAGCGTACCGCCTTTAGCAAGATCATAGTACATGCCATGGCTCTCGATGTTTGCTTCATCGTATACATAAAGTCCGTATTCGTCGCACAATTCGTAGAAACGGCGATCTTGCGGATAATGGCACAGGCGAACCGTATTCAGGTTGTGTTGTTTCATCAATTCGAAATCTTTGCGCATCAACTCTTCAGTCATATAGTGACCGGTAGCAGGGTTATGTTCGTGAATGTTCACTCCCTTCAGCTTCAGCGGCTGTCCGTTGATGAAGAGGCATACATAGGGCTTTCCGTTGCGTGCCAGTTGCTCGGTCGGTTTAATTTCGATGCGGCGGAAACCTACGTTGAACGGAATGATTTCGTTCACTTTACCATTTTCTTTTACTGTCATCACCAACTTGTAGAGGTTGGGGGCTTCCGAAGTCCAGGTCTTTACATCCGGAAGTGTCTGGTCGAAAGACATCGTACGGGTCTCTCCGGCCGCTACATTAGTTGCTTTCTCTCCGGTTGCCACTACCTTGCCATTGGCATCGAGCAGTTCGTATACCAACGTCATATTGCCGGCTGTCGAACCGTTGTTTCTCAGGTCTACGCCCAGTTTGAAGATACCGTCTTTGTATGTATCGTCCAGAGTCGATGTTACACGGAAATCTTTGAGCGCGGCTTTGGGTTGTGAGTAAAGGAATACATCGCGTTCGATACCGCTGATACGCCAGAAGTCCTGGCATTCCAGATAGGATCCGGTACTCCAGCGGTAAATCTTTAAAGTAAGGACATTTTTGCCGGGCTTCACGAATTTATTGATCAGGAACTCCGCACTGTTTTTAGAGTCCTCGCTGTAACCTACTTCCTGTCCGTTGATATATACGTATACACCCGATTTGGCACCGGCCAGGTGGAGGTAAATATCGCGTCCGTCCCAGTCGGCGGGAATATCGATGTCCCTGCGGTAAACACCTACCGGATTGGCTTCCGGCAGAGTAGGAGGTTGAGGGTTACGGGGCTGGAATTCATATCCGTGGTTGGTATAAATAGCTACTCCGTGGCCTTGTACCTCCCAGTTGCCCGGTACTTTGATGTCTGCCCAATCGGCTGTACTGATTGCAGGGTCGGTGATGTTGGCCGGCAGGTTCTTGTATGAATCTACAAAATAGAACTTCCAGGTGCCGTTCAGGAGTTGGTAGTACTTGCTTTTTTCAAACTTTCCGGTCAGGGCGTTTGCGCGGTTTTCGTAGGTCATAAATGAAGAACGGGGATATTCTTTATTTACGGCTACCACCTGTACGTCCTGCCAGTAAGGTTTCGTCGGTTTGTTGCCGGCCGAAGCAAAGGTGGATGCCATCAGGAGGCCACCCAACATAAGGCTATTTAAGGTGTCAGATAGTCTTAACTTCATGTTTTGAGGGTATTAGAATGATAATTTATTTAACTTTTATATGATCAAAGCCTTCTCCGTATACGCCGATTACTGCGCTTTGCGAGACAAAAGCAGTCGGGTCACAGTCTTTTATCAACCGGAAGATAATGGTTGACTCCCGTTTTTTTGCCAGGACGAACATCATCTTCTGCTCTTTGCCGGTATAGAATCCGGTTGCATTGATAATGGTTACTCCCCGGTGCGGATATTCGTTGATGCGTTTGCCTATTTCTTCATACTTGTTGGAGATGATAAAGAATTGTACCGATTGGCGCGCACTGTTCACTACCTGGTCCAGTACGAAGCTGCAAACATAAAGGGTCACATATCCATATACTACCTTTTCCCAGTCTTTCAGTACGAAATAGCTGGAAGAGATAATGATCAGGTCACATATCAGCATGACTCTTCCCAAAGTGATGTCGCGGTATTTGTTGATGACAGCCGCGATAATATCGGTTCCTCCCGTACTTCCGTTGGCTGAGAAAGCAATACCGATACCGCTGCCACAGAAAGAAGCACCCAACACGCAAGCCATGAACGGCTGATCGTGTAGCAAGGTTACGTTCGCGGTTAACTTTTGGATAACGGACAGGAAGAAGGTTAAAGTGAATACACCGAATATGGTTTTAAGACTGAATCGAAATCCCAGCACTTTGAGGGATACCATCAGCAAGACAGCATTGATGGCAAAGTAAGTGTATTGAACCGGGAATCCGGTAGCGAAATAAACAATAGAGGCAATGCCCGGTACTCCACCGGTGGTGATGTCGTTAGGAAGCAGGAAGAGAGTCCATCCGATGCCGTAAAGGATCATTCCCAAGGCAATCATTAAGTAGTCTTTCGTTTCTCTGATTACTCCCTGTTTAGAGGGCTTTGATATTTTCATCTTCATGGATGGGTTGTGTAGTCTTATAATCGGACACGGATTTCACGAACCGGCCGGCTTTGTGTAGCGAACTAACTGCCGGATGACTCGTGAAACCCGTGTCAAAAAGAAGTTTTATTATTTTGCGAAAGCGTGTCTGTAACCTTTCACCTTGTTCCATGCTCCACGAGTAAAGTCGGGGATAGCTACCGGGGCAGAGCTGTTTTCGATAGAAAGCTTGGTCAGGTCGGCCATACAGCACCATTCTGCAAGGTCATAAACGTCCATATCCAAAGGAAGACCGTTGCGCAGACAGTAAACCAGACGATAGTCCATGATGTAGTCCATACCGCCGTGTCCGCCTACTTTCTTGGCAGTTTCTTCCAGTTCTTTGTGGATCGGATGTTTGTATTTGTCCATCAACGCTTTTTTAACGTCAGCCGGTACAGAACCGTGTGCATTTAGCTTTTCGTGGTTAGGTACATCGTTTGAAGCGATCTGAGTCGGACGCATGCAATATTCTTCGATAGGATATTTGCTTGCATAGCCGTCAGCACCTACTACCTGATACATACGGCTGTAAGGACGCGGAGTCATCACGTTGTGCTGAATCAGGATAGTCTTACCTTTTTCTGTACGGATCAATGTAGAAGTCTGGTCACCGTTCTGGAAGTCTTTCACTTCTTTACCGGTTGTCTTTTTGATGTATGCCGGACCGTTTACAGCTTTGGTATCCATAGATACGAGGTAGTTCATTTTGTCACCACGGTGAATGTCGAGCAGCTGGCAAGCCGGGCCCATGCCGTGAGTAGCGTATACATCGCCACGGTGGTTCTGGTTGTAATCCATACGCCAGTTGTTCCAGTAGTACGGCCAGAAGTCTTCAAGGTTGTGGATGTAAGCACCTTCTGTGTGCAGTACTTCACCGAATACACCCTGTTGAGCCATGTTCAGGGTAGTCAGTTCAAAGAAGTCGTATACACAGTTTTCAAGCTGCATACAGTGTTTGCGAGTTTTCTCTGAAGTGTTGATCAAAGCCCAGATTTCATCCAGCGTCATTGCCGAAGGAACTTCAATGGCAACGTGTTTGCCATGTTCCATAGCGTAGATAGCCATCTGTGCGTGATGTTTCCAGTCTGTTGCGATATAAACGAGGTCGATATCTTTACGTTCGCAAAGTTTTTTCCAGGCGTCTTCACTTCCGGAGTAAGAAGCTGCTTCCGGTAAGTTTGCTTTTGTCAGGATTTTCTGTGCGCCGGCTACGCGTTCAGGGATAAGGTCACAAAGGGCTACGATCTGTGTTCCGGGGATGTGAGTGAAGCGTTCTACTGCACCCGGACCACGCATACCCAAACCAATGAATCCGACACGTACCACGTCGAGTTTAGGAGTAGTCAGTCCGACTACATCTTTTTGTCCGGCGGGACGTACAGGCACTGGAGTCTCGATAGGCTTGATGGTTTGTGCTACGGCACCAGAGGTGCATGCAAACAGAGCAAGTCCGATAAACAGGGCATTTAGATGTTTAAACATGTTTGAATAAGATTTGATTAGTTAATAAAATTGTTGTTAATAATAGTGTTTCATTTCTATCGTGCAAAGATAAGAATACTTTTCACAACTCTTATCTTTTATGCGATTAAAACGTTCTCTGTTACATCTTTAATTCATAGATATTCCGGTTATTATTATAACAGGACAATTCCTGTCGGTCTACAGAGATGGCTGCTTCTGTTCTTTAACGGAAGTTGCCATCTCTGCAGCAGGCTGGCTTTTCTTTCTGCAAAAGCCTGATAATGTCATCTTTTACAAGTTGTTTGAACCCGGTAGTGCAATGTTTGTCCGGGGTATATAATGCTGCGTGTAGTGTGTTGTGGGTTGCAACTCTGTCTTTCATTCTTCTGTTCCTTTTATGAGATTCTTTTCCTTTGTTAGGTTGCTCGAGCTTATTATTTACTTTTTGATATACGTTATAAATACACACGATTGGGGGGCTACCCTCGGTATAATAGTTTTAATTTATATTATTTTAATAAATGACCGGCTTTAAAACTACTTTTGATTTCTGAAAGAAGAATGACTCAATCGGTGTGATTCTGATAGTATATCCTGTTTTTTGCTGACTCGCAATTGGGGTAAAATAGCTCTGGAAGAGAAGAGGACTGCATAAAAAACGGATGTAAACTGCAAAAAAATACGTAAAAGGTGAAATTTTTCCAATATCTATGCATGAAATCTATTAAACGAAAGTTTTCTTTCTTTAAAAGGGAGGTGGCATTCGTTTAGAACCAACGCTCTATTTCATTAGAACTAAAGTTACATTAGGTCAGAAGATAAAATTCATTGCTCTTATTCCGCCTCTTTTTCACTTTTTAGCCGTGTGTCGGTTAATGTCGGAAAAGTGTCAGAATGTAGCCGTTTACACCTTTTGATGAAGATGAATGTGGCGCTTTTGCCGGAAAGGGTAGGGATGTGTATCTGAACAGACGGGAAAGGTGATATTCTGCAAAAGCCTGATTGCCGGAAAAGGCGTTTTTGATCACCGCAAAGAAAACTACCCGGATATAGCAGAAGCTATACCGGGTAGAAAATACAAAATGACACTATATATACACTCTTGACTTTTTGTCGGAGTGCATTAAGGGTTCAACTCGATCCATTCACCGGCTTGAGTATCTATGTTTAAGATATCCGTGCCGGATAAAGTATAGTTCTTATTCGGCTTCAGTGTACCGGGACGGGCTATTTTCAACATGCCGCCTTTCTCCGAATAGATGCGTACCCGATTGATTTCTCCACCTTCCATCCGGGCCGATACCAGGAATGCACCCATGGCGCGTAAGCTTTCGAAGGATACATCTTTCCATTCTTTCGGTATTGCCGGGAAGATGCGTATTACGCCTGTGTGACTTTGCAGCAACATTTCTTGTATGCCTGCTGCAAAAGCGAAGTTACCTTCGAGCGTGAAGGGGCGGTAAGTGAAGCGTGATTTGCCACTTTGGGTCTGGTCACCGTTGGCATGGAAGGTGTTCTTCAGGCAGAAGCATTCCGCAAAGGTTTTCAGGGCTTGTGCGGCACCTTCACCATCGAATGCACGGGCTTTCATATTGGCGAGCCAACTGTATGAATATCCTGTCCAGTAGTCCGGCCCTACTTCATCGAGTCTCTTCAAGGTGGCGCGGATGATGTGTTGTGACTTTTCTCCGTCGCTCCAGTCTATCAGTCCCAGCGGATGGATAGCCATGGCATGTGAAAAATGGCGGTGTGATTCTTTGTAAGGATATCCTTTGGCGAAAGTGAGGCAACCTTCTTCGTCTATGTCGTAATCCGGTAGTTGGGCTTCCAGGGATGCCCAGTGTCCGGCTTCGTCGGCCAGGTTCAGTTCGTGTGCCAGTTCGGAAGCAGCCTTAAAGAGGAAGTGCATCATTGCCAGGTCATAATTGGTCATGTCGCTGAACCACGCTTGCAGGGAGTTGTCGAATATTTCGGGACTTGAACTGAATTCCAGTTTACGTACTCCTTCGGGGGTAACTTCTGAAATTTGCTCCAGATAGATTGCCACATCCTTGATGAATGGATAAGCACGCTCTTTGAGGAAAGTGCGGTCTGCCGAATATTTCCATTGCAGATAGAAGTGTTGTGCCAGCCATGCAGCTACGGTTTGCGACATGGAGTATTGTATCCATCCTCCCATGGGTTCTCCTGTCAGGGTGCAAACCCCCGGTATATTCATCCCTTCGGTACCGAAATAGCGGCGGGTGTAGCGTTTGTATGCATCCCGTTGGTTCCACAACGTGTTCAGATAGCCCATTCCTTCGGTCAGGTGATTGCCTGTATAGGTCGGCCAGTAACTTAGCTGGGTATTTAAATCGTGATGATAGTCTCCCTTCCAGGGCGGAAGTTTGCCGTTATCGGCTGTCCATACGGCCTGCAGGGAGATGGGGTATGAGTGTTCGCGGGTAGTGGAACCGAATTTATACATTTCGTTCTGATACTGTTTTTGCAGTACAGAATCGGGTAGAGTGATCGATGATTGTGCCCAGTACTTGTCCCAATATTCCAGGTGTGCCTGATAATCATGCTTTAGACCGCGTTGCAGGGCGGCTTCTGCCTTTTCGGAAGCTTGCTCGCCGGATAAGGAAGAGGTGACGCTCCAGGTACCGTACAAGGTTTCGCCTTCTTGCTTCCAACAGACTGTTACGTCATACGAAAAGTCTCCGTATCCCTTTTGATGGTAGGTTATTTGGTTTCCTTCACGAACCACTTTTCCTTGTTGATAGCCCAATCGGTGCAGATCTTGTCCCGAAACCGGATCGAGGCTGCCATCCGGCTTCGTTTTATTGTATACAGGAGTGATGATGGAGGGTTCTATCGGGGTTTTCAGGTTACGGAATACAAACCATCCGATCGGTTCGGTAGCATGAACGAAAGTCTGCATTTGTGTACCGTCTGCCCAGTCTGCTTCACATAAGGCATTGTTCAGGTAAAGTCTTACCTGAGTCGGAGTGCCGATCTGCTCTAATGGAAATTCGATGGCAGCTCCGGGAATCTTGGACGGCGCGGGATTCATGTCATAAGGCCAGTCCAGCTTTTTCTGTACGGGCAGATAGTTCTTTTGGCGAATATGTTCTTTTACCCAGGAGAAGCGGAAGTTATCTCCCGACAGACTGTCTACCGGACGTAAATCCCATAAATCGGTTCTGTCCAGTGACAGGCGTAGGGTGGAGTCACGTTGCCATACCAAGGCACCGACGGTAGCATTTCCCAAGGGCATTGCTTCGTCCCACGACCGGGCAAGTCCGGTGAATACAAGATCACTCTCTGAAGGAGTGACCGGACAATAGTCATACGAGTTGCAACTGCTCCACAGACCACAACAGAGTAGTAATAGTAGTTTGATTTTCATAATATTAAAAAAGATCAGTTTATAATGTTCTACTTTCAGACTTGTGCTATTATAAATACAATGAGAATAGCAGTCACCATAGAGTGACCGCTATTCTTTTAATGTATTTTAAGATTCGTCTGACTATTTATTCAATAGCAATTCGATCGCCTTGCTACCCTTGTCTCCGGATTTCTCTTCGGATGCTGGGGCGAAAAGTGCATCCAACAGGTAGACGGGTAAACTCTTTGTCGGGTTGAAATGCCCGGATGACACATAATTACGGACAGACGTTAGTAACTGCTGCATCGCAGGTCTTTCATCTATTTTCTTTTCCGGATCGGCACAGAGCACGAATAGTTTTCCTTTTCCTACCTTAGCTTCGAACGAGATACCCAGTTTTTGGTTGGTCTCGTATGAGTCGATGCTCTGTATCAATGGGGTGATTTCTTTCAGTTCGTCGAGTTCCAGGGCTGTCGAATAGTTCAGGATGTCCCACCATTGCCAGTCGGCATAGTTCCGGGTGGGGAAGTCGCGAAAGGCGGGATGCTCGTTATCGATCAGTGTACCTACGATCATTGGATTCCAGTTGAACATAATCGGGTTCCAGAAATGGCTGGCGAAGTGCGCTTTGCGTCCTTTACACTTTTCAGGAATTAACAGTACATTCTTGCCTTCGTTGAGCCACTGTTTGGTTTCGTCGTTCCAGGTACGGGTGTAGACAAAGTTGTATTGTTCCGTTTTCGGTTGTTCCGGATATACCCACACATCCCATTCATTGTGTATACCGCCCAGCTCAGCCTTCAAGGTCAGTTTGAGGGCACTGTCCATCCCGTTCAAGGGGAGTTCGATGATTCCGAGTGAATCTACCGTAGCAGGTTGTATGCTTTTTGTCTTCAGGCTTCCTTTGTGGTATACGGTTCCGTCTTCACCGGTCAGTGTCCAGTTCAGTTTCCGGCTGTTCAGGGCATCTTTACCGAAATGGTAAATTTCCATTTTTGCCTTTAGTTTTTCCCCGTTTCTGAAAGTGCGTTTGGGTAAACGTGCCAGGAGTACGGTCGGAGCACACGATTCTCTGAACTTTTCGGGTGTTACCAGTCCTTTGCTTTCCCAGAAAGCGTCGAGGATGCCTACAAAGGCACTGCCCTGTCCGGGGAAATCGGCCAGTCCCAACAACTGAAAACCACCGGAGTTGCGAGTACGGAGCAGCGATTCGTTTACCTCTTTATATTGCAGCACCGTATGTGCTCCGGTTGCCCGGAAGAAATCGTTGGCTTGGTGCAACATGCCGTTTTTGGCAAGCCGTTCGCGGAATACCTCGAAATTGCGTGCTTCTACAACGCCGGTATATTTCTTCATTTCCTCAAAGTTGGGATACATACAGCGTTGTCCGGTTTCGTGAGCAATCACCGGTACATCGATATCCGATTCTTTGCAACGGTCCCAGTCAGTCGATGGCTTTCCCTCGTATACGGTAATCCATCCTTTCGAGGTGACATGCGACACATAGTACTGATCCGAAGGAGTATGAGTACGTGCGGTCGAGGCGCTATAGAGCCGTCGGTTATCATACTTCTGTGCCTTTTTTACCAGATCTTCCAATACGGCGAAGTCACCTTCGTTTTCGTTGCCGTTACACATCAGGATGAAAGAGGGGTGATTGCCATAGGCATCGAGAATGGCATACATCTCTTTTTCAAAGAAATCACGCCGGTCAGGATATTTACCCACATCTTTGATCCACATGGGAAGTTCGGCCTGGAGGTACATACCTACTTCGTCACCGGCTTCGAAAGCTGCTTCCGGCGGACACCAGGAGTGAAAGCGTACGTGATTCATTCCATATTCTTTAATGGTGGTGAAGATGCGTTTCCAGTCATCCACATTTGTCGACGGATAACCGGTCAGGGGAAAGACTGCACAATCCAGTACTCCACGTAAGTGAATGTCTCTTCCGTTCAGGCGGATATGATGTTTACCCTGCTCTACGTTCCGCATGCCGAAAGTTCGGGTTTGAGTATCTGTCTTTCCGTCTACGTTCCAACTGGCTTCTATCTCGTATAAATAAGGTGTGAATTCATCCCAGAGCTTCACCCTATTTCCCATCGGGAGCGTTTGGCGTATGCCTGCATGTACCTGAAGACTGTCTGCATTCAGTGTTTGACGGGCTATTATTTTACCTCCTTGCTCGCGGATGCATAGCTCCAGTTTTCCTGTCTGTCCGGTCTTTAGGGGAGCGGGTTGTACAGATACTTCCACTGCTTTCGAGCTGACATCGGGGTATACATTGATCTGGCGGATATGCGCTTTCTCCTTGGCATATAGTAAGATGTCTCCGGCTATTCCGTTCCAGTTAGTCTGCGTATATTCGGTTGTTCCATGGTTCCATTGATCCATCGGATATTTAAGTGTATTGTTTACGCAAATGGTCAGTGTGTGGATTCCCGGAGTAAGTAGCGGAGTCAATACAAACGTGTTCGGTGTGCTCAGGTGCTCTTTCATTCCTGCCTCTTTGTCATCCACGTAGACGGTGGTTTCCCAATGGCAACGTTCCAGCTTCAGGTAAATCTCCCGATCTGCCCAATCTTCCGGAATCACTACTTCACGTTGGTACCAGGCGGCTCCCTGATATTCGAATTTACGGCTTAAACGGTCTACGTAGCGTGCCGTATTTTTAATTCCTTTACCTCCCTGGTCTGTCGATCCGGGGAGCATAATGGTTTCAGAGAGCTTGTCCAGATAGAGTTCCGAACCGGGAGTTTTACCGAATCCCATCGGATCCAGTTGGAAACGCCACATGCCCGACAAGTCAAGAGCATCATTCGTTAGGGTTTGCGCCATAGCGGTCATGGCAAGCATCAATCCGGTCAGGAGCAGAATCGCCCGGTACCGGGTGTTTTGAAAAGATTGTTTCATGATAGAATGGTATTCATTAATTTCCGGTGAATTTGTACTCCTTGATGATTGTTATCCATTGAGGCGGCTATATCAAAGAAGTGTTCGGTTTTTGTTCTATTTCCCAGTCCCAGATGTCCCAGTGCCATCAGGTAGTTGCAGTGAATGCGGTTCTTTTTATCCATATCGTCTTCCCAAATCAAAAGATCGGGTAAAGATACGGCAAAATAATCCATCTTGAATCGGTCGAAGAGGTGTTCTTCTCCATAAGTAATTAATTGGTTGAACCGGCTGCGTGCCTTTTCTTCCTCTCCTAATTTCCGGTATGCCAGTCCTTGGTAGAATATTTTATCCGGTTTCTGGTCGTTGTAATACATGGCAGCGGCTGGCTGGCTGTTTCCCGAACAGGCTTTGACGAACAGGCTGTGAGCCTCTTCCGGTCTCCCTTGTTGTTGCAGGATATATGCTTTGTAATAATTGAAGTCATTTTCCTGTGCCCCCGGTAGTTTCCCTTCACCCAGATGGGCAGGGTATATGTAGCATTCATCTATTAAGGCGAGTGCGTCATCATATTTTTTCCGGTTTATCAACTCCTTTGCCAGTTCCAGGCGTGCCAGCTGATATTGTGCGGGTACTTTACCTTCTCCTCCTTCCCACGGATGGAATTTTCTTTGGTCTATCCGTCGGATTGCTTCCCGATATTGCCCGGTTTGGTTCAGTAAAGTGACGTATTCCAGATACAGGTCGTCACGGGTCATTACGATATCTATGTGCTGTTCCAGAAAGCACAGTCTTTCTATGTGCGGACGGTTCAGCCGTTTGTACAATTGATCCAGTTCCATCAGTACACGGGCATCCGTGTGATCCAGGCGGAATGCTTTTTCCAGTAAGGCGACAGCTGCGTCCGGACGGTTCATTTTGTTGAAGTAAGCCAGTGACAGATTACGCCATACGGTGGGGAATGTCTCGTCTTCGCGCGAAGAGCGCTCCCAGGCTGCGATGGCAGTGGGATACCGGCGTTTATCATACCATAGATTTCCCAGGTAATAAAGTGCTTTGGGGGCTTTTCCTGCAAAGTCGACTACACACTGAAGGGCTTCTATCGCTTCCAGGGCATTGGGGAAACAATAATCGGCCGGTTCTTTTTCGGCAGTGGCAATGGCTATTTGTGCTTCGGCTGTTTTTCCTAGACGGATCAGGCACCAACTCTTGTAATAATGTAAGAGTGTCTGTTCACCGGCAGGTTGGGCAATGGCAAGTTCGGCTACAGCCAGTGCTTCTTCGAATCGTCCGGCAGAAGTATAGTCGAGTACCAGTGCTTCGTAATCGGGTGCTCCACGTTTCATTAGGTTCCGAAGTTGGATCAATACTGTTTCATCCCGGGTGATCAGGTATTTTTCGAACAGGCAACCGAAGTTGAATGCATCCGTCTTCAAGGAGTCTTCTATCCAGGCAAGAGCCTCCTCTTTTTGTTCGAGATGGCGGAGTATGATTGCTTTCAGATGGCGTCCGCGCAGATTGTGCCAGTTGTGGAGAAGGGATTTTTCAATCTCTTCGAGAGCTTCTTCCCAATTGCTGCGGGACACGGAGATCTGGGCCAGCGAATAGTAGCCTGCGTCTTGCCATGCCGCGTTCCAACACGATTTATAGAATGAATCGTAGGCCTCATCATCTTTTCCCTGAAATTTTAGAGCAAGTCCGAGGTTATAAAAAGCTTCTCCATCATAGGGGTTAGGATTCTTTTCGGTGAGTCGGGCAATGGCATTCCGAAGATATGGTTCAGCCTGCGCAAACTCTCCTTTGCGTATCAGCCATAGTCCCATGGCGTTGTTGCAACGTGCATCTCCATTGTCCCGGCGGAGTGCTTCCCGATAATAGTCGGTCGGGCAATAAGTGGCATGACGATATTGTTCCAGATGCAGTCCGGTCAGATAGAGTTCTTCGTTGGTTTTGATCTCTTCCGGTGCAAGGGCGGGTTTGGCTGCTTCCGGAACTGCTTTGATTGTTTCCGGTTCGGCCTTCCAACTTAGCTTTTTTCGTCCGTTGGTATCGTAGATAATGACTTCCGCTTCGTGAAGATCATTTATGGGGATCAGCCGGTCGAATACTTGTTCAGGCGAGAGGCTACCGATTTCCTCAAAGCGTATAACACCCGCTTGACGGACTACGATGCGTAATCCTTGCTGAGCCGAGGTGGCAAACAACTTCAAACGACATTCTTCTCCTTCGGTTTCCAGATTCATTAAGAGTTCGGAGGAGGCGTTTTTCACAACTCCCAATTCCCGATAGGGCATGAAGTATTGGGTAAAAGTCTTCTCTTCATAAGGTTGCAACCAACTGAAGTCCGGTTGATTGTCCGTATAGACTCCGGTCATCAGTTCTATGTACGGACCGTCAGCATCAGTCAGGTTGCGGTCCCATGCCTGTCCGAAATCCCCGTTTCCCCAGGTCCATTGTTTTTTTCCGGGAGATATGTGATGATTGGCCACATGCAGGACACCTGCCTGTGTATCATTTTCGTACCCGCCTACAAAATTATAGTTAGACCGGATTGCCATGTAGGAGGTCGGTACGGGAATATTTTTATATCTGGAAATATCTACGCCGGCAGAATAATCCATTTTATAGTAGGTTCCGGTAGCAATAGGATAACGAGACACGTCCCGTTTTCCATGATCGAATACAGCGTTGACATCCGACGGGAATACTGACTGATAGCAGTCATTGACCGCTACGGCCGGATTGGCCCACCAAAGGAAAGTTTGTGGAAGCGGAGTCGGGTTGGAAACTTTTCCTTGTATCTCGAGTACGGCACGTCCCGGGCGGAGTGTAAATCCGGCTGTTCCTTTTTGACCGAACATCCGTTCCCGTTCGCTTACCCATACAACGACACTTCCGTCTTTACATCGTTCGATGCTGTAGTCCACCGGCAAGAAGGTGCTGGGACGGTGATGTTGAGGCCAGTTGAACTCAATGCCTCCGGAGATCCAGGGACCGGTGAGTCCTACCAGTGCCGGCTTTATTACGTGATTGTAATAGATAAAATGCCGTTGCTTTACCTTGTCGAATGCCATTTGAATACGTCCTCCCAGTTCGGGCAGGATCATGACTTTGATGTATTCGTTCTCCAGCCATACGGCATGATAACTTTTCTCTTCGCAGGTATCTTCAATTTTCTCGATGACCGGATACGGATATACGACTCCGCTGCTTCCCTGGTAGACACGTTTCTCCAGGAACATCGGGTTTTTCTCAGGGCGTCCGATGCCATAGGTAGGGAGCAGGATGTCTTCCTCCCATACATTAACACTTTCTTTCATCTTGTTCTATGTATTATTTGATTAATTCTTTTTCTATTTCTTCCAGTGTTTTCCCTTTTGTTTCGGGCAGGTTTTGGCGTATGAACAGGAATCCGGCCAGGCAGATACCACCGTATAGCCAGAAAGTTCCTTCGGCACCTATACTTTCATTCAATACCGGGAAGGTATAGGTCAGTATGAAACAAGCCACCCAAAGGAAGAAGGTAGAGATGGCTATAGCCATACCTCGTATTTTCACGGGGAAGATTTCGGATAACACCACCCAGACTACCGGGGCAAGTGACATAGCATAGCAAGCGATGGCAAGTACCACCAGTAGAAGCATGGGTAAACCGTTTACATCCAGGAAGTAGCAGGTTCCCAATATAAGGTAAATCAGCGCTAATCCTGCCGAACCGATCAGCATCAGTGTACGACGTCCCCATTTGTCTACCGTATAGATGGCGACGAACGTAAATATCACATTAGTAATCCCGGTCACTACGATGTTCATCAGTACATCGGAAACGGCATATCCGGCTGATGAAAAGATCTCGTGGGCATAATTGAAGATAACATTAATGCCGCACCATTGCTGGAATATGGCCAGAACGATTCCAATGATCAGTACTTTGCGCATTTCCGGGTGGAAGACCGATTTCCATTCGTTGTTTTGCCGGTTGCCTTGAGATTGAGTGAGTTGGTTCAGTTCTTCCAGGGTTTGGCGGGCATACGTTTCCCCTCCGATGCGTGTCAGTGTCTTTTGTGCTTTCTCCTGTTGATGGACGGTAGCCAGCCAACGGGGACTTTCGGGGATGGTGAACGATAACAGGAAGAAAATTCCTGCCGGGATCAGTTCTGCCCAGAACATCCATCGCCAGGCCCATTGCACACTTGTTTCGCTGAGTATATCGGAACCTTGTGTGTAGTATTCCCCGATTTGCCAGTTGGCCAATTGTGCAAATAAGATACCTAATACGATGGTGAGCTGGTTGAGCGATACGAATTTGCCGCGTACATGGGCAGGAGATACCTCTGCAATATATACGGGAGAAATGTTGGATGCGATGCCGATGCCCAATCCTCCTACAATGCGATAGAAGATGAAGTAGGAAAAATGATCGACTGCTCCCGTACCCCAAGCCGAAAGTGCAAACAGGAATGAGGCTATGACAAGCATCTTTTTGCGTCCGTATTTGTCGCTCCAGATTCCTGAGAGCAAGGCTCCTGCCAGGCAGCCTATCAGTGCGCTGCTCATAGCCCAGCCACGTAGAGCCGCAGAGTTTTCAATACCAAAGAAAGGTTCATAGAAGATTTTAGCTCCTCCGATAACAACCCAATCATAGCCGAACAGTAATCCGCCCATGGCTGAGACGATGCAGATAAGTAGTAAATAGCCTCGTGTCTGTTTCATGTTATTAAATGGTTTAATTGATATTGCAAAGTAAGCGGGTTTGAGAATAGAAATAAATAGAGAAACCGATTAAAAAGATGGACTATATTTCTTTTTTATCTCTATATTTGTGACGTGAACCGATGAATCTTATTAGTATGGCAAAACAAAAAGACGGCTTTCTGGGCGAACAGGCATTGGTGTTGCCTCCTGCCATTGTGCAACGTATGAAGACTGATCCTGCAACTTCTATACTCTATATAACCGATATAGGCTATTATCCAAAGGCTTATAATCACTTTCGGGAGCGGGAAACTCCGATTGACCAGTATGTGTTTATCTATTGTACGGAGGGTAGGGGATGGTTCAGTCTCGATGGGCAGAAACACCCGGTAGTGCCTAACCAATACTTTATACTTCCTGCAGGACTTCCTCATGCGTATGGCGCTGATGAAAAGGTACCATGGACAATTTACTGGATTCACTTCGGAGGAACACTTGCTCCGCTTTATTGTACGCATCGTACCTGTAGGCTCACGGATATAAAACCGGGAATGCATTCGCGTATTAGTTACCGGACAGAACTGTTTGAGGAGATCTTTCGGGTACTGAAGATGGGGTATAGCTTGGAGAATCTTTCATATGCCAGCTCTGTATTCCATCATTATTTGGGATCATTGCGCTATCTCAGAGAGTATCGGGAGGCTTTTTCAGAGCATCGTCCGGCAGGAGAAGAAGATCCTGTAAATGCAGCTATTCATTATATGAAGGAGAATCTGGGCAAGAAGCTGACTTTAGCCGAGCTGGCTGATTACACGGGGTATTCATCCTCATATTTCTCTAATCTGTTTTTGAAGCGTACAGGATATGCCCCATTGAGTTATTTTAATCAGATTAAGATTCAGAAAGCCTGTCAGTTTCTCGATTTTACCGATATGAAAGTGAATCAGGTCTGTTATAGAGTGGGTATTGAAGATGCTTATTATTTTTCACGGCTGTTCAGCCAGATAATGGGAATGTCTCCCAGGGAATATAAAAAGGTAAAGAAAGGATAAAAGGAAGACAGCAAAGAAGAAAGGTGTGTCGAAACTCGTATTCACCACGGATTATCACAGATTAAGAGTGTTGATAACCAATGACGGGAAATTCACTCTGTGCTACTCTGTGTCCTCTGTAGTGAGTTCCGACACGCCTTCCTTCTGATAAATACTACATTTTTATTTTCTCTGCCAGTCTGATGTCTTTAGAGGAGGCGCCTACTAGAATTTCAAATTCACCTTTTTCAAATACCCATCGGTTTTGTTTGGCGTTGAAATACTGGAATGCGTCTTCACTCAAACCGATTTCTATCTGTTTGCTTTCTCCTGCTTTCAGATATACCTTGTCGAAACCTTTTAATTCTTTCAAGGGACGTGGCTCTTTAGATTGCATGTCGCGTACATAAAGTTGAGCGACTTCATATCCGTCTCGCTGTCCGGTATTGGTTACGGTGAATGAAACGACGAGTTGCTTCTGTTTTTTATCCGTCATACGGATGTTGAGGCCCGAATAGTCAAAGGTGGTATACGAAAGACCGAATCCAAAAGGGAAAAGGGGTTCGATACCTTTTTGATCGTATCCACGGTAACCGGTGAATATTCCTTCTGTATAATACACTTTCTTTTCCTTGCGAGTTTCATCGTAATGACCGCAGGCAGGTGAGTCTTCCCATCTTTTCTCGATAGTGAATGGCAGCTTGGCTGACGGATTCACTTTACCCGAAAGAATATGAGCTAAAGCATGTCCGCCTTCCTGCCCCGGATAGAGGGCGTGTACTACCGCAGGCACCTGATCGATCCATCGGGTCATGTTTATTCCGCCTCCTGCATGGATGGCAACTATCAACTTAGGATTTACTTTTACCAGTTCCTGAATTAACATATCTTGTCCGTAAGGCAGGTCGAAAGGACGGTCGCGCCCTTCCAGTTCGATACTGCCATCCAGTCCGGCACAGAAAACCACCAGATCGGCTTTGGCAGCCAGTCGTTTCGCTTCAGAAAAGTCAATATCACTTTGATAAGCATATCCCATCCGGATCTCTGCCGGTGTACTGCGTTGGTTGCAGAACTCCAGCCGAATATGTTTGGCATCCCCTTTTTTTGCGGAAATTGCGGTATTGCGAACATCGAATGATTGAGATTGAGAGGCATCCAATGCTAATGTTCCGTCTATCCATAAACGATAGGCACCTTGTGCGTCGACAAAGAATCGGATACTGTCTGTTTTCTCGACATCTACATATCCTTCCCAGCACACCCGATAATCATTTCCCAATTTACTTTCGTTGAAAGGATATCCCCACCATTCATAATTTACCGTGCGGTCGGTGCGGCGGAGAATCAATCCGCTTTCTTCTTTATCGGTTTCTATAGTTCGGTCGGCCGATTGATTAACACTTACAGTTCTTCCTGCCGCTACTGCTTGTTGTTGGATCATTTTATCCGAGAGTGTGGCAGAAGTGTCGGAAGATAGTGCATAATAGCTCGCTTCCAGTCCGGGTTTACCTTCTTTCGTACGGAATTTACTGTTACGGAATAAGCGGGGTTTGAATTGGTTGGATATTCCTTCCGTGTAAAGTACGGTTGCTTCCGGAAACTCCTGACGGATACCTTCTAACGCTGAAACTACATACCAGGGATGAACTTTTGAACTTCCCCCACCACCGTAAACGATGCTGTTTACATTGTATATTCTATCCGAAACGATAGCCGGATTGGCAGTCGGTCCGATCACAGCTATCACTTTGGGGCGGTGGATCGGTAAGGTATTCTGTTCATTCTTTAACAGGATGATTCCTTCACAAGCGGTATTCAGAGCCATCTGATTGGCTTGAGGATTAAAAGTCGGAATATCGGTGTCTTGCTGAGGCCTGTCGAAAAATCCCATTGAAATACAGGCACCATAGATGCGGCGCACTTTATCATTGATTACTTCTTCTGTAACCTTTCCTTCTTTGACAAGTGGGAGAAGTTCTTTGCGGGTGAACCAGTCATTGCTGCCCATCTCAAGATCCAAACCGTAGTTTGCGGCATTTTCGGCGGAATAGGTACATGCCCAGTCAGACATTAACATGCCTTTGAAGCCCCAGTCTTTCTTTAAAATATCGATCAGATGTTTGTTTTCAGTGCAATATACTCCGTTCACTAGGTTATAACCCGTCATGACAGCCTTGACACCTGCTTTTTGCACAGCAGCTTTGAAGGGAGGCAGATAGATTTCCTGTAAGGCACGTTCGGATACTTCGGTACTGACGGTGTATCGGTCAAATTCTTGATCGTTGGCTGCGAAATGTTTGATGGTAGCAATGACTCCTCCGTCTTGCACTGCTTTTATAAAGGGGACTACCATCTCGGATGCCAGATAAGGATCTTCACCAAAATATTCAAAATTACGGGCTCCTTTTGAAGCCCGATAGTTGTTAACTCCGGGAGCTAAGAGAAAATGAATACCTCTTGCACGCCATTCCTGAGCATACATTGCTCCTGTTTTCTCTGCCAGATTTTTATTCCAAGAGGCAGCCAGCGAAAGTGCTGATGGAAATGCGGTGGCGCGTCCGAATAATCCCCAGGATGCAACGCCCAGCGGACCGTCGGCCAGTTTGAATGCCGGTATTCCTAATCGTTCGCAGGGGTGCAGATAGAAATCATTGTATCCGGAAAGTAGGTCGATTTTTTCTTCCAGAGTCATTCGTTTGATAAGATCGTCTACTCTTTCTTCAGTGGATAATGTCGTGTTCTGAAATGGGTACTGGCTTTGGGCATGTAGCTTGCAAGGAAAAAGCAGTCCTATACCCAGGCTCATGGTAAGGAAAATGTTTTTCATGTGTTTTTTCTGAATTAAATGTTTATTGAGTGATGTTGCAAAGTTCTAAAAAAGAGGGCTTATTGCAAAATAGAAAGCCCTCTCTTTTAGAATAAAGTGTGTTAAATTAATGTATAGCTTCTATCATTTCATTTCCGTTTCTTACGGGTTGTTTAATCAGTTCCGGCAGATTATAAGTTTTAGTGAACGTGTCATAAAAGTCCGGATCTTTTTGGGGCATCAGGAAGGGTTTCCCCGCTTTTCCGGTTTCCGGATCGAAACTGGCAAAGAAAGGGCGAGCCCAAAGCCCGTCCAACCGTTTGCTGCTGAAAACAAACCAGCGTCCGGATGATGACCATGTATGGAAACTCTCCACGTCGTTGCTGTTCACTTCATTTAAAAGCCGTATTTCTCCTGTATCCATTGTCAACAGACAAAGTTCGCTTTCCGGATGCCAGATGGAGAAGTTTCCATAATCCGACAGGGTGAACATCAGGTATTTACCATCGGGAGAAACCCTTGGGAAAGAGACACTTTTTCCCTCTTCGGAGGCTCTGTACACACACTCCGGCGTACTGAATTTACCGGATTCCGGATCGAATCCTATCCTGCACAGGTCATAACGGATACTGTCCAGCGGCATCTTCTCTTTATAAGCATTTCCCCGGCAGAAATACAGTGTTTTCCCGTCCGGTGTCCAGTTGGGGAATGTTTCCATATACCGCTCCCCGCATATCAGGGAGTCAGTGAGGAATGTTTTCTTTTCAGTATCATAAACCATCAGGTCGGCAGCCAGGTCGGATACCTCTATGGGTTTTTGTCCCGATGAATGGAAGAACTGCTGTATCTCATTCATTGAGAATGCGATGTATCTTCCTGAAGGATGCCAGGCCGCGTAGGCTCCCCCGTTCTTGAATCCCTCCGGTTTGGTGTTTACCTTTTCCACTTTCCCGTTTTTGCATATCAGTGTCCCTCCCGACTTTCCCCGCACATGCACCATCATGGTTTCCGGAGAGTTTTGATTGAACGTATGGCAGTTGATACACTGTTTGCCGAAATTTCGGTTCTCCGCTATCGGAGTCTCTTCATAACCTGTCAGGTCTCTCTGGTAAATCCCCATTTCGTTCCATAGTTCATATCCCGGGTACAGCAACCGGTAGACCAGGTACTCATCTATCGGTTCGTTCGATATGGTATCCTTGATATCCGCATAGCGTGTCCATTTCCCTCCCCTCAACAGGGTGATGCGGATGAATATTTCTTTTCCCGCGGCTTTTTGGAGAAGTTTCTTCCATTTCTTTGTCGGTATAATCACTTCGGGACTCTTGCTTGTGTAGAGGATGTCCGCCGTCTCCCCTGTGCCAATTTCCGTTTGGAAGGCATCCGCGTTCTCCCCGATCCTGAAATTGGGAGGTGCAATATTCAGCGGGAATGTGACTCCCGCATAATCGGGATATATACGGGGAATACTGTCCGTGCAGGCATCCGGTTTGCCGCATTGGGCGGTGCATGCCTGCAGGCTCCAGCTGAGAACCGTGATAAGAAGGATATAGATTGTTTTCATGTCTTTACATATTAGTTCCTTATGATTTTGTCTCCATACGGACTGATGAAGTTCAGGTAATACCAGTAGGTGTTTCCAAACTCCGCTTTCAGCCTCTGCATTTGCCTGTTTTTATACAGGTTGTAATACCTTTGGAATCTCTTTTCGGTGTTTTCGCTGACGTTGAATCCTGATTTGGAAAACGTTTCCCCGTCCACTCCCAATTTGTATATATAGAGTGCTTCTTGGTATGCGGGTGGCATTTCCGGATATTTAAAGTGCCTGATGAACTTCAGGTTATCCACAAAGCGTACTACGTTATTGCTCAGCAGTAGGTCACTCATCAGGTATTCAAAAGCCATTCTGTTTGTCGTGTCCTGCTCACACAGATATTGTAATTCCGGTCCTATATTGATGACGTTTGCAAATCGTGCGGGATGTTCCTTATTGTTTTCAAGTGCCATGCGCAGTCCCGGTACACTGCCTGCATGGAGCTGTTTTTCTAATTCTTCGGCATCTTTCCGATAGAAGAGGGACTGCTTCAGGAGATTGATGAACCGTCGTGCCACTTCAGGTCTTTTGTTTACTATGTTGTATCGTGCCAGGTTAAGCAAATGGGGTGCCGTTTCTCCCCATACCACCATTGCTTCGAATTCCCACCGCTGTGCTTCGTTGATGTATCCTAAGTCTTCATATATAAAATGTCCGTATTCACTCTCACGGCTATCGCTGTTCCATGGGAAGTATAGCGCCTTGACTCCCAGTTTTTGTGGGTAATCGAATAGTTGATAAGGCAATTTTTCCGTATGGTACAGAGCCAGGTTGTGAAAGTAGGAGATCAACTGGTTGGTTCTTCCCGAGTTGATATATTTTTCGGTTTGTGTCAGTACATTTTCCCAATTCTTTTCTTTTACACTCTTTTCCGCCATTATCATTCGGTGTTCACTCATGTTATAGGTTTGGACAAAAAAGTAAAATGAAGTGCCTGCGTAAATTGCTATTAGTAAGCTGTATATTAAAAGACGGTACTTATTGTTGGGGGGAAGTGGAGAATAAATTTTTCGGATAAAAGACCAAGGGCGAACTGTGATTTGATGAAAAAGGCCCATAATCAGAAGTCCCAGGAAGGTAGCGATGATTGGTGTTAATGAATGGTCGACAGTCATTGAATAGAGGAACAAATATATAGAAGGTATTAGTGATAGCAGTAGCGGATCATTGTGCCCTGTAATTTTTTTTATGGCATCGTTAGTCAGTAAATATATGAGGGCTAAAATTCCTGCAAGTAAAATGCTGCCTATAGTAGGTATGTGAAAAAATTGTATAATAAATGCTGTCAGATAACTCATCCATCCTTGTGACTGGATATGTTGTAGAAAAAAAGTTTTGGAGTATAGAAAAAGATGATGTTGTTCCTGATAATAAATCACATGTGATAACACACTCTGATAACAGAGAAAATAAATAAAGAAAAGAAAAATGAAGAGTATGTAAGGGAAGTACTTTCTCATGATAAGTGCTACTTAAATATGGGAAAATTCACGGACTCTCTACATTTAAATATTATAGAGTCCGTGAATTTGTGTGTTAGATATTAATATCCCGGATTTTGAGTTAACTTGGGATTTAAATCAATTTCAGATTGAGGAATCGGGTAGATATAATTATGGTCTTCATATCTACTACCGGCCAGTTTAACATTGTCACCCTCGTACAGAACACATACCTTTCCGCCATCTTTGGGATCTGCATTAACCGCATCGTCTACCATTTTGTATTTAATGCCAAGGAATGGTGCGTTCAACACATCTTTAGCAATACCCCAACGGCGAATATCCCATTGACGCTTTCCTCCTTCAAGAGCAAACTCAACGCGCCATTCATTACGTATACGCTGACGAAGATCATCTTGAGTCGCGCAGTAAGTCGGCTTGGTTGCATCTGTCTTTTGTAATTCCGGCATACCTACGCGGCGACGGACCTGATTAACAGCTTCAAAAGCAGAATCGTCCAGTGGTGAAACTTCATTTTTGGCCTCAGCATAGGTTAACAGAACTTCTGCATAACGGATAGTTACCCAATCTTTTCCCATTTCCCAACCTGCTGATTGAGGGTCAATACTTGGGTCAAGCCATTTCTGTTGATAATATCCTGTTGCTGTGGCATCACCATGCTGTGCAATACCAGTGCTTCCGCTTGATTTTAGTGGAGCTACTTTAATTGTCACGCCATACATTTCCTCACCATCGTGTAAAACGTTAACCTCTAAACGAGGGTCACGGTTAGCGAATGGATTTTTTTCTGAATAAATTTTAGATTTGCTGATAGGAGCTCCTTCACTGTCTTCGAATGCATCTACCAGACTTTGAGTCGGATTCAAACCACCCCAACCTTTTGTCGGAAAGCATTCCCATCCAATTAGGTAGTTTGTTTTATCAGGTGCGTTGTACTGTACTGCAAGAATAATTTCTTCACAACCGTCTGTCTTTTCCCAGAATAATTCTTGGTACTTTCCAGTGTTTTCTTTGTCGTACAGATCATATTTATTTAGATCCATAACAGATTTTGCAGCTGTAGCCGCTGTTTCCCAATTGCCAAAATACAAAGCTGCTCTTGCTTTCATCGCCATAGCGGCACCTTTGGTTATGCGTCCCCACTGTGTAGCCGGCCATTCTTCTGGTAAGTAGCTGAAAGCTTTATCGAAGTCGGCCATTATTTTGGTGTAGATCTCATCTTTAGATGTACGGGTAATATCCTCTACATCAGTTAATTTTAAAGGCTGGTCGATGTATGGGACGTCTCCGAATTTACGAATCAATTCAAAATAAATATAACCTCTGAAGAAGTAAGCTTGTCCGGCTATTGGTTCCTTATCCGACTGAGATAATTCCATTTCTTCTAATTTCTGTAATACCAGATTACATCTACGAATATATCCGTAATCCTCTGACCATCCTTGGTCAGCAGGGTCGTATACGCCTTTGGACACGTTTCCATTAGCCCACTTGATACCATGTACTGCATTGTCTGAATTGATATCTTCATCTATATCCCAATTGGGAAGACATCTATAAATATCAGAAACGGCCATTTCCGCATCTGTTTTTGTTTTCCAGAAACTTCCGTCTGAAAGTTCTTCTGTTGGATAACGATCCAGAAAATCGCTACAAGAGGTAAATCCTGTTAGCATAACGGACGCTATAATATATAAA
>OWIJ01000634.1_pt1 | contig 25687 bp, 23 predicted proteins | sample 1732821 | NCBI WGS metagenome assembly OWIJ01 (sample SAMN05065759, study PRJEB22554) | human gut metagenome | biome: ENVO:2100002; feature: ENVO:00000062; material: ENVO:00002003 | host: Homo sapiens | place: USA | reverse complement strand
TCTACACTTCTAGCTTCGTCGGCAGCGTCAGATGTGTATAAGAGACAGGTTTTGACACCCATATCATACTTATTAGACATTTTTAAATTAATCTGATATACTTTACATGAGTTCTCACAATGAGAATACTACACATATCTCTATGGGATACAGAAATGCGTACTACGTTTATTGATGACGGAAAATAATCACTCTCTCCTATTTGATTGAAATCCAGACAGGGAGGTATAACGAATGAAAGATTATGGAATTTATGAAAAAGTAAAACTAAACGGAATCGTTCCTGGACGATTGATTCGCCATACCCGGGCGGACAGTGCAATCATAAAAAGTCACTGGCATCAAGAGTTGGAAATAAATACGGTTTTTGAAGGCTCTTCCCGCTTCTTTATAAATGGAAGAATTGAAGATGTAACGCCTTCACATGTTGTTGTGATAAACAGCAGAGAAGTCCATTCGTCTATCCCTTTTTTTCCACAGGGCGGGATCTGCGTTACAGGGGTTACGATACAAATCAGCTACGATTTTCTAAAAAAAGTGATTCCAGATTATGATAACTGTTACTTTATTCTTAACAATATGGCAGAACGGAAGATACAGTTACTTCTTGAAGAAATGAATAAGAAATGTAAAACACAAGATGCAGCATATATGAATATTTATGCAATCAAACAAATTTGTGAAATTGTGTATATTCTTGCAACAGAATGTTGTATGAAACGGGAAAAGTTCGAAGCGACAAGTTCGGAAAGTTTTCAGCGTTTTGAACATGTTCTTAATTATGTTCATGAAAACTACAGCAGCAATCTCAAGACCAGTGAAGTAGCAGAACGTTTTTTCTTCTCCAAAGAATATTTTTGCCGTTTATTCAAAAAAAATACAGGTATGACATTTAATCAGTATGTGACACAGTGCAGGGTTATTCATGCAGAACAATTGCTTAAGGACACAAACACACGGATCTCTGAAATCGCTCAGGAGGTGGGCTTTTCGGATGAGGGAAGTTTTATCGCTCAGTTTAAAAAATATTATTCGAAAACCCCTGGAAATTATAGAAAAATGATAACAAAAAATCCATTTTATGATTAGGGGGGCAAAAGGTACGTTAGTTAATGAGTTACTATAAAACGAGTGTTTTGACGCCCATATCATTTTATAAAAATGACTAGTCAATATTACTAAATTCAAAGGTTAATTTTCCTATATCTTACAATATGCTATCTATGATATCTTTCAGATAAGTAAAAGCGCGCGTAAAAAACTTAAAATAATCTTGGAGGATTATCACAATGAGAGATAAGAATAATTGAGAGATTGCAAAATCTCAAATGTTTGGATACGCACTTTTTGGCTGTGGAGCTAATTGTCTGGGTGGTATTCTTGGTTCTTTTTAACACTGTATCTGACCGACAATCTGCTGTTGTCCATGTCGTTTATTGCTTTTATGATGTCTGCCGGACGTATTATCAACGCAGTGACAGAATTTTTAAGCGGTTTTATCATTGACCGGACACACACTTTGTCTCTGGGTAAATATGACGCTCAGGCTGCAAATAATGGCATTGCACAATCTTCTGTCACCCTGTTTGCTGAAAGATGCGGATATGCAGTCGTTCCTTTGGTCTGTAGCATTTTGTTAGTTTTGATTAGTAACTTTATGAATGCAGATGAAGAAGTTATAAAATTGAGAAATACTCAATAAAGGAGAGAATTCTAATGACACAATTATTCAATAAATTTTATATTCCTGAAGATGTAGGCATTTCCTCTGTAGCTATTGCCCAGTTTCTGAAAGAATGTGATGAAATAAATTATAAATTGCGGACTCTTCATATTGTTCGCCATGATAAAGCGATAGCAGAAGTTTCCAAATATCCGTTTTGTGCACTTGATAAAAGATTGGTATATTCCGTAAGCAAAACATTTACATCCACGGCTATAGGGATTGCGGTAAAAGAAGGTTTGTTGCGGGTAGATGATTTCGTTCTTGATTATTTTCCGGAATGTCGAGATTTGGACATGGATGATGCAGCCCGTACCATAAAAATTTGCCATCTTTTGACTATGAGTACGGGTCATGGCGTGGATACAGTGGGAGATATGTGCAATGGCATAAGACCCTGGCCGGAAATCTTTTTTACCAGAAAAATAGTATATGAGCCAGGAACTCATTTTGTCTATAATTCCGGAGGAACTTATATGCTGTCAGAACTTATTAGCCGTGTGACTGGCATGTGCCTGAAAGATTGGCTGCAGAAGCATCTATTTAATCCTCTGGAGATTACAGATGTCAGTTGGGATAAACATGGAGATGTTAACACTGGAGCATGGGGGCTTTTGATTGCTCCACGTGATCTCACAAAGCTGGGACTTTTGTACTTACATAAAGGTGTTTACAATGGCATACGCATTCTCACGGAAGAATGGGTTACGGAGGCATCATACCCCCACATTTCCACAAACGTGCAGGGATGCGCCGGATGGGGCCGCCACTATGGATATCAAATTTGGGAGAACAGTCCGGGGAGCTATCGTGCTGATGGAGCATTTGGCCAGTATTGCATGGTATTTCCGAAAATGGATATGGTTATTACAACTACTGCTGAAGAAACGGATGGAAGCAGAATTTTCCCTCTGATTGAAAAGTATATCCTTAATAACATAACTGAGCAGCCGAAACCTCGTGATGCATGGTGTTACCAATACATGAAAAACGTAATGAACCAGTGGGAAACTCCTGTTGTATATTCGCCGAGTGCTTCTTATCTAATGCATATGCTTCAGGGAAAAGAATTTGATTTACGCAGTCGTACATCAGATGAAAAACATACTCTTCGCTTTGAGATTGGCAACAGCCGTATGGAGTTTGTAATCGATGAAATACAGACTATTCACAGTTCCTGTACTGTTGATTTGTTTGGAGAAACCACATATGCAATTGAAATTCCGTCAAATAGCCCACTTATTGGAGACGAACAGAGAAACCGTATTTGGAAATATGCTGCCCATCACAGTTGGGTAGACCAGAGTACCCTTATTTTGACTATATGCTGGCAGGAAACCGGGCATTCACAAACATGGAAATTCTATTTTCATGAAAATACCTTGACTTTGATTGTCACAGATAGTACTAAAGGAATGTTTGAATTGTCTGGTGCGGTGAGTGACCGGAATGTAAGATTTGCTGATATGATTTTTGATGGTGCTTTTAGATAGAAACACGTAAAAATACTCCGGGGATTTTTATTTTTCCCCGGAGTATTTCTGTCAATATCATCATCTCTTCCTTCAATAAACGCCAGGATATCATCCAGTGATCTGTCACTATGAGAATACGCTTCATAAAGAGTAGTTTTTATCTTTTCAGATTTTCCGTATTATCCTTCTTCTTTTCCGGTATACTTCTTCCATTTGACACTCCCCACAGCAAGGGGTTTTACGACGCATTGGATAAGCAGCAAGCTTTCGGATCACGCCATTATCCCTTACAGAATAATGGATTGCATCGATGTAGAGAATAGGATAGACCTCGTCCAGTGGCCGGTTCTGCCAGTCTTCAATCCGTGGCAGAATCTTATCCGTCACATCAGGAATTTGAACGCAAAGCAAAAAAATTCCCCCGCACCAGCTACTTCCGGTACAGGGGATTTGTCATACTTTATTTTGTTTTCTTCTTTAAAAATCCAATCGATGTCTTACAGATCAGTTTATCGAAAATCATAAACATTGCCGGCAGAATCAGGATAACAACGACCATACTGATGATCGCGCCCCGTGCAAGCAGAGTACAGATGGAACCGATCATCTCAACCTGAGAGTAGCAGGCCACACCGAAGGTTGCGGCAAAGAAGCTCAGACCACTGCTGATGATGGACGGCATACTGGTCTTATGGGCAATACTGATAGCTTCCTTCTTGTCTTTTCCATTCTGGCGCTCTTTCTGATAACGGGTTGTCATCAGGATCGCGTAGTCCACGGTTGCACCGAGCTGAATCGCTCCGATTACGATGCTGGCCACGAATGGAAGGCTGGTTCCCTGATAATACGGGATTGCCATATTCAGCATAATTGCAAACTCGATGACTGCTACCAGAATAATCGGCAGAGAAATCGATTTGAAGATCAGCAGAATGATGATAAAGATTGCACCAATGGAAAGCACGTTTACGTTGACAAGGTCAGCATCGGTAACATCCTGCAGGTCTTTCATCAACGGTGCTTCACCGATGACCATTCCATTTTTATCGTAGGATTTTACGATTTTGTCAATCGCTTTGACCTGTTCGTTTACTTCATCTGTTGCGGACTCATATTCAGAGCTCACAAATGCAAGCTCATACTCATCGCTCTGCAGCATGCTTCGGAGATTTTCCGGGATCATGGATTCCGGAATCGTCGGTCCAAGCAGGGAACTCATGCTGATGGTCGATTTGACACCTTTTACGTTGCCGATCTCCTCCATCATTTTCTTTTTCTGTTTGGAATCCATATCGCGGTCCATCATGACGATGTGCATGTTGCTGACGTTGAACTGCGCTTTTACTTCATCGTTTGCCACGTTACAGTCCAGGGTAGATGGAAGGGAACGTGCGATGTTGTAATAAATCTGGGTATGATTGTTTCCGTAGATCGACGGGAACAGCAGAACCAGGAAGATCACAACCCATACTTTATAATGTTTGGTGATAAAGGCGGACGGTTTATCCAGGCTTTTTACCAGCGGTTTGTGTCTCGTTTTCTCAATTGCCTTGTCAAATACCAGAACCATGGCCGGCAGGACGGTGACACAGCAGACAACGCCGATCAAAACACCTTTTGCCATAACGATACCAAGGTCGCGGCCAAGGGCAAAGGTCATAACACACAGTGCCAGGAAACCGGCTACGGTGGTAACGGAGCTTCCGGCTACGGATTTGAACGTGTTGGCGATTGCATGGCCCATCGCACGCTCTTTGTCATCCGGGAAACGCTTTTTATTCTCCTCGAAACTGTTCAGCAGGAAGATGGAGTAGTCCATCGTAACACCAAGCTGCAGCACGGCGGTCAGCGCTTTTGTGATGTAGGAAGTCTCACCAAGGAACACGTTGCTTCCCAGGTTGTAAAGGATTGCAAGTCCGATACTTAACAGGAACAGGATCGGAACAACGAAGGAAGTCGATGTCAGCTCGATGACAACGAGGCTCAAAACTGCGGCGATGACAACGTAAACCGGCAGCTCTTTTAATGCTACGTTTTTGATATCGGTAACAACACCGGTCATACCGCCGATGAAGCACTGCTCGTTCGCAATTTTACGAAGATCCTCGATTGCCTCCATGGAGTCATCGGAAGAAGTCGTATTATCGAACAGAACGAGCATCATGGTTGCATCCCCATTGTAGAATGCTTTCCGGAGTTTTTCCGGGATCATCTTAACCGGCACGCTGATGTCTGCCACATCGTCATACCATAAAACTTCTTTTACGTGGTTTACCTGCTCGAATTTTTCTTCGAGTTTCTGTACGTCCTTCATTTCCATGTTTTCCACGACAACCATGGAGAACGCACCCATGCCGTATTCATCTACCAGAATGTCCTGTCCTTTTACAGTTTCCAGATGCTCCGGCAGATAGCTGAGCAGATCATAGTTTACTTTCGTTGCTGCCATTCCGATGACTGACGGAATAATCAGCAGAAATCCAATGATCAGCATCAGAATCCTGTGCTTGGCAATCCATTTGCCAACTTTAACCATTTTCATTCATCTCCTCTGATTCATTTTTAACTTGTTTTTCTAGTACCACATCTTACAACTTAAATGACTATTAGTCAATATTTGAAATGGTGAAAAATGAATTTTGGTCATTTTTTGTTTACTTTTACAAAAAATAACGGAAATCGGAAATGGGAATCGTTGATTTTTCTGCGCATCAAAAAAGAGTGCCTGGCTCCTTCGTCCTGACACTCTTTTTTATGCATTTTTTTATTTCACTTCAACCAGCTCAATCTCAAAATTCAGCTCTTTTCCAGCCATCTCATGGTTGGCATCAAACGTGATATTGGTCTCGTCTTTTGCAGTAACTTTTACCGGGAACGGCTGGCCATACTGGTTCTGCAGATAAACCTGCTGTCCGATCTCTACTTCCTCTGCTCCCGGAAGCTGTGCGATCGCAACGGTGAAAATTGCGTTCGGATCCGGCATTCCGTAAGCCTCCTCCGGCATCAGATGGATGTTGACTTTTTCGCCGACTTCCATCTCTGCAACGGCTGCATCGAAGCCGCGGATCATCTGCCCCACACCGCAGATGAACTCGAGCGGTTCGCCGCGGTCGTAGGAAGAATCAAACTGGGTTCCATCGTTGAAGGTTCCTCTGTAGTGGGTACGGCAGGTTTTTCCGACATTCTTACCTTCCATAACCGGAGTCGGTGCACCGCATCCGCCGCCGCAGGTTCCGCAGGAACCGCCGCAGGAGCTCTCCTCTTCCTCATGGCTTCCGCAGTGGTCGCCGCAGGAATGGCCTTCCTCGTGATCGTGGTGATCGCAGGTTGCACCCGCAGATGTGAGCGTTCCGTTTAAGTAAGCTTCCACCGCTGCATCCACATCTCCCTCCGCTCCGGAGCAGAGCTCTACGCCTGCCTCAGCAAGAGCAGCCTGTGCACCGCCGCCGATGCCGCCGCAGATCAGAACATCCACGCCCTGCTCGGAAAGAAGGCCTGCCAGTGCGCCGTGGCCGGTTCCGTTGGATCCGATCACTTCGCTGGAAACCACCTGATTGTCTTCTACTTCGTAAACCTTAAAATTCTCTGTTTTTCCAAAATGCTGGAAAATATTCCCGTTATCGTATGTAACTGCAATTTTCATCTAACTAAATCCTCCGTAGTTTTTTCTTACGCCTCTTTTTCCTGCATAAAGGCTTCAATTTGGTCTGGATCACGCATCAGATTCTCGGAAAGAACCTCGCATCCGTCCTCTGTAATCAGGATATCATCCTCGATCCGGATTCCGATCTCCCACTCGTCAATATAAAGACCCGGCTCATCGGTGATGATAGCGCCTGGACGCAGCTTGTCGTTCCATGCCGCGGTCACATCGTGTACATCGATGCCGAGGTGATGGGAAACGCCGTGCATGTAATAGGTTCCGACATCCTCTTTCTTCTCGATCAGGCCAAGTTTCACACAGCCCTCGCCGAGAACATCCTTTGCGATATCGTCGAGCCCTTTTAATGTCATACCCGGTTTTGCTGCTTTTGCAACGGCGCGGTTTGCTGCCAGAACAACGTCGTAAACCTGTCTCTGACGGTCCGTATATTTCCCGTTGACTGGATACGTTCTGGTGATATCTGCGCAGTAGCCCTGGAATTTTGCTCCGAGGTCCATCAGAAGCAGGGTCTCATCCTCGCACACGTCACGGTTGGTGTCGTAGTGCAGCATCGTTCCGTTTGCACCGCTTCCTGCGATCGTCGGGAATGCGGTTCCGTCTGCTCCCTCGTGGAAAATCTTGTACTCGAAATCAGCCTGTGCCTGATACTCGGTGCAGCCCGGTTTCAGATTCTTCATCACGAATTTCAGCGCGTCGTCGGTGATCTTGATTGCCTGGCGGACGAGAGCGATCTCATCCTCATCTTTCTGCATCCGCAGTGCTGCGATGACAGGAGCAATGTTTTTAATCGGTCTGCCTGGAAATTTCTTTGCGAACTCCTCTGCCTTTACCATGTTGTAATCCGGCAGATCCTCGACCTGATAGCGGTAGCAGTCGAAATACAGGGTTCCGATGTCCTCGCGTGCCATCAGACGGTTTACCATGCCCTCAAAGGAATCCAGGAAACGAACGTCATCGATTCCGGTGATCTCCTGTGCCTCGGATACGGTTACTTTTCTTCCAAACCATCTCTCCTGGTTCAGATCCGCTTCCTCGATAAACAGAATGGATTTCTCCTCTTTTGCGGTCTTTTTCATCATCAGGATCATGTGATCTCTGCGAAGGCCGGTCAGATAGAAAAAGTTGCGGTTTGCTTCAAACGGCAGATATTCGTCTGCGCTGACATGCAGCTCGATTCCAGAAAACAAAAGCAGTGCGGAATCCTGGTCCATTTTATCAAAAACCTGTTTTCTTCTTTCTGTAAAGTTCATCTGTCTTTCCTCACTTTCTTTTAGAGCCTGCCAAGATCTGTTTTCGGCTCCTCTACTAAGATAACACGTTCGTGCTTTTTTTCCTACCTTTTTCCTGCTTTTCTGTAAAAATTCTTATTTTATTCCGCACTTTCCAGTCCTTTGACAACTTCCAACGCTTTTTCGAGCTGCACATCGCTCGTCGCGTCATCCGGCAGCTCCACCTCGACATCCGGCGTAATGCCGACCTTGTGGATGTCGTTTCCGAGCGGCGTGTAATAATGGGCAATCGTCAGTTTCACCACGCTGCCGTCCGAGAGCTGGAATGTATTCTGGACAATGCCTTTTCCGAATGTCGTCGTTCCGACAATCGTTCCGATGCCGTAATCTTTGACTGCTCCCGTGAAGATTTCTGCCGCACTTGCCGTATTTTCATTGACCAGCACGACGAGTGGAATCGAGATCGGGGTATCGCCGTCGCAGGTATACTCTTCCCGTTTTCCATTTTTATCCTCGGTATACACGATGAGTCCCTCCGGCAGGATCTGGCGCAGGGTGTCACAGACTGCCGTCACGAGGCCGCCCGGATTGCCGCGCAGATCGATGATCAGGCGCTCCATGCCCTGATCCTGCAGTGACTGGTATGCTTTCTGGAACTGCTCGGAGGTAAGCCCTGTAAACTCGCTGATGGCCAGATAGCCGATCTTGTCGTCCAGCATTTTACCGTCTGCCACAATCGCCGCAAGCTTCTCTTTTTTGACTTCCGTTTCAATCAGATCCGCCTCGCCTTCCCGCTCGATGGAAAGCGTCACGGTATCGTTCTCGCTGTTTTTCAGAAGACCGACCGCATCGTTGAGGCTTAAGCCTTCGAGTGTCTGCCCGTCAATCTTCACAATGCGGTCATCCGCCTGAATACCGGCCTTCGCCGCCGGGGTATCGTCCTGTACGCCGGTGACCTGCAGCTTATCGCCGTCCAGCGTCACCGTAACACCGATGCCCTGATAGTAACCCTCCTGCGCTGTCTTGATCGCTTCGTATTCCTCTTTTGTGTAATACGTAGAATACTTGTCGCCGAGGCCGCTGATCATCCCTTTATACATCGCATTCGACAGCTCTGTGTCATCCACATCGCCCGCGTAAAGCTGGCTGATCATCGCTTTGATCGCCGCCGTCTTCCGCCACGACCAGAAGCCGCCGGGGTGGTCCGCACTGCTTCCCGGCCAGAGAAACGTTGTTCCGACAAGCACGATCATTACAAGCGCCAGCATCGAAATCATGCCCGCAAAGTAGCTCTTCCGCATCTCATTTTTTCGGTTTTTCTTTCTGTTTCTGCGCTTTTTCGGTTTTTCCTGCTCTGCCGCTTTTACGCCCTCTTTTTCTTCCTTCATCAGTTCTTCCAAAATATGCCTCCCAATCGAAAGATCCCGGAATCTTTTGACGGATTCCGGGACTTATTTTTACTTCATTATATTGTCTAATCCTATCAGACTTTCAAGTGTTTTCGAATCGTAAAGATACTGCCGACAAGACCGATTCCCATACCGAGAATGAGTCCGACTGGAAGCAGAATCCGGAAGACGGCCGATACCGGCATGAATGCCATAAAGTTCGACAGTACGCTGAACTCCGTCATAACGTAGCTGATGACTCTGTTGTATACAACGTACAGCAGCCCCAGCGGAATCGCTGCTCCGACAAGACCGATCAGGATACCCTCGATCAGGAACGGAGCCCTTACAAACAGGTTCGTCGCACCGATCAGCTTCATGATACCGATCTCCTCTTTCCGGACCGAAATACCGATCGTGACGGTATTGCTGATCAGGAAAACAGATACGGCAAGAAGAATCAGGATGATCGCGATGGAAACGTAGCCAATGACACGGTTCATCGTCGTCAACGTTGTTGTTGCGCCCTCGGCCTGTTTAACCTCACGGACACCGTCCAGCGAGCGGATATACTCAGCCAGTGCATCCTGCGTCTCTACCTGGTATACGTAAACCTCGTAGTGAGCAGAAGTTGCGAGCGGGTTGTCGTTTGGCTTAAAGCCGTCCTTGTATTCCTCTTTTCCTTCGAAATACTGTTTTGCAAAGTTTTCCCACGTCTCATCCGCGGAAACATACTTACATTCCTTGACCACATCGGTCTTGGCCTTGATCTCCGTTCCGATCTCATCGATCGTCGCCTGATCCACATCTTCGTTGAAGAAGACGGTCATGGATACGTCTGTCTCGGCATTTTTTACGATGTAGTTAAAGTTGATGACAACCGCAAAGAAGATACCGAACAGAAAGATACAGGCTCCCATGGTTGCGATGGATGCCAGCGAGAACATCTTGTTTCTCCAGATGTTTTTGACACCCTGTTTGATGCTGTAGCCCAGTGTACTAAACCTCATGGTACTCGCCCTCCTTCTCATCGCTGACTACCACGCCTTTTCGCATGGTAATAACGCGTTTTTTCATGGAGTTGACGATCTCACGGTTGTGGGTTACCACAAGAACGGTCGTTCCTCTGTTGTTGATTTCCTCCAGGAGCTTCATAATCTCCATGGAGTTTCCCGGGTCCAGGTTTCCGGTCGGCTCGTCCGCCAGAAGAATGTCAGGCCGGTTGACAATGGCTCTTGCCACGGCAACTCGCTGCTGCTCTCCTCCGGAAAGCTCCTTCGGGAAGGATTTGTACTTCTCTGCCAGTCCGACCAGCGTCAGGACTTCCGGCACGCGCTTTTTGATGACGCGGTTCGGTTTCTCGATGACACGCTGTGCGAATGCTACGTTTTCATAGACATTCCGGTCTTTTAAAAGGCGGAAATCCTGGAATACGACGCCGACACCGCGGCGGTATTTCGGCACTCTCCAGCGTTTCATTTTATTTAAGATCTGTCCGTTTACCTTAATGGTACCGGATGTGGGCTCGAGTTCTTTCAAAAGGAGCTTGATCAGCGTCGATTTTCCAGAACCGCTGTTTCCCACGATAAAGACGAATTCCCCCTTCTCGATGTGTAAGGATACGTTGTTGACGGCCGGCTGGCCTTTCGCGTAACTCTTACTTACACTATCCAATGTTATCATGCAATTCCTCCTTCAAGGGTTCTCGCTTAATAATCGAGCGTTTCCATGTATTTCATGTACTGCACAACCATAAGCGCAATCTTGAATGTGATCGCATCTTCAAAAACTCTAAGATCGAGTCCCGTGCTCTTCTGCAGCTTATCCAGCCGATAGACAAGGGTATTTCGGTGTATATAAAGCTGTCTCGAGGTTTCCGAGACATTCAGAGAATTTTCAAAGAATTTATTGATCGTTGTCAGTGTCTCCTCATCAAAGTCATCCGGCGATTTGTTGCCGAAAATTTCTTTGATGAACATTTTGCACAGTGGGATCGGAAGCTGGTAAATCAGACGGCCGATGCCCAGTGAGCTGTATGCATAGATATCATTCTCAGCGGAGAAAATTTTTCCGACGTCCATCGCCATTCTGGCTTCTTTATAGGAACGCGATACTTCTTTGATCTCCTTGACAATGGTACCGTAAGCAACGTGGGTTTTCCCCTCCTCATCTCTTCCTGCTGCTTCCAGAATGGTGGCTGCCACTTTGTTCATCTGGGCATAATCCTCACCTGGAGCAAGTTCTTTTACGATGATGATGTTTTTCTCATCGACGGCAGTGATAAAGTCACCGGATTTGGTACCGAGCAGACTCTTGACGCTCTCGAGCGCCCCGCTGTTCTTATCCGGATTTGTCTCAAGAATAAATACAAGGCGGCGTGCTTCCACTTCAATATGTAACTTCTTCGCCCTGTTGTAGATGTCGACCAGCAGCAGGTTGTCGAGCAGCAGATTCTTGATAAAGTTGTCTTTATCGAAGCGCTCCTTGTAGGCGGTAAGGAGGCCCTGAATCTGGAAGGTAACCATTTTCCCGATCAGGTGAATGTCATCGTTTCCGCCTTTTACAACCAGAATGTACTCCAGCTGGTGTTCATCGTATACTTTAAAAAACTGATAATTTTTCATGGTCTGGGAATCTGCCTGAGACTGCGCAAACGTTACAATATCATTCTGGCTGATCTCAACCTCCGGAAACGTCGTTACCAGAACCTTTCCTTCTACATCAGTCACGCAGAGTTCGACACGCGAAATATTTTTGATTCCCTCAATGGTACTCTGTAAAATCTGATTTGAAATCATATTTTCTTCCCTCTTTCATCCTATAGTTTGTCTCCGGCTGCACCCGCTTTCATTGCCAGGCATATCCACACCCCTATGGTTCTGCGCCTGATGCAAAGTACCTCACAGATATACTTATTTTAATACAAAATAGACAAAAAAGGAAGAGAAAACACAACATTTATACCACAAAATACGTAAAAAGGTCAGGAGAAGTCCGTCTGGAAGCCCTCTCCTAAGACCTCTCTTGCATCCGACACAACGACAAACGCGTCCGGATCGATCGTTCCTACGATCTGTTTGAGCTGCGGGATCTGTTTTTTGCCCACAACACAGAATACCATCATACGCTCTTCGCCCGTGTACATTCCCTTGATGTGGATGCCGGACGCGCCGCGGTCGAGTTCTTTCATGAGCTCATCGGCTACCTGCTCCGGATGCGCGGTAATGATAAACGCGGATTTCGCATAATTCATACCTTCCATCAGGGCATCCGTCATTTTCGTCGTCACGTAGATTGCCACGATCGCATAGAGCGAAGCGTGGATACCGAAGACAAAAATACCGGCGATGACGATGATTCCATCAAGCACCTGCATAACCTGTGCAACGGAATAGTGGCGCAGCTTTCTCTGGATCAGAGCCGCCATCATATCCGTTCCGCCCGTCGTACCGTTTCCGATGAAGACGAGGCCGATGCCTGCTCCCATCAGAACGCCGCCGAACAGTGCGGAAAGCATCCTGTCATCCGGCACCAGCTGCAGCACCGGGAGAACGGCAATCCAGAACGTATTCATCAGGGTTCCGAAGATGGTTTTCACCAGAAAATCGCGGCTCATGCGGATTCCGAACAGAAAGAGCGGAATGTTCAGCACAAGGTTCGTCACCCAGAGCGGAACTCCTTTTCCGAACAGCATCTGGCTCAGTTGTTTGATGACGATTGCAAGACCGGAAAATCCTCCAGTAACAAGCCCCGCCGGGTCGTAAATCGAGCTGGTCGCAACCGCCATGACCGCGGTTCCCAGCGTAATCAGCAGATAATCTCTCCACTGCTGTTTGTTCCGTATCCAGTTCATGAACTTCAACCGTCCTTTTCGCTGTTATATTTTGTTACCATCCACTTGAACGTATTCTTCTTTAGCAGAGTTCCCCACCAGCTCGTTTTTATGCCGGCCTCGTTCTGCAGCGTCGAATGCTCGCCAAGGCTCAGCCAGATTTTTGCGCTGATTTTGCTGCTGTTTTCCAGAACGAAACGATCCTGCCGCGTTCCCGCAAGGCCGCTCACAATCACGTCCGTCGTCTGGCTGTTGATCTCGTTGACCAGGCTGTCAAACGCGGATTCCTCCAGCGTCTCGACGACAGCACCGCCTCCGATCTCAATGCCGGGATACGTTTCTGTCAGATATTTCTGCAGTGTCTGCAGTTCTTCCCCAGTGTCGCCCAGTACGAAAATCCGGCTTTTCTTCTGAATCAGTCCCCAGAAAAAGCGTGCGATGAACTCGTTCGTCTCCACTTCCTCATAGGACGGCGTCTCCGGGTCAATTCCTGCTGCCTCCAGCACCTCGGTTTCCCCGATGACCGTCAGATCCAGATCTTCGATATACTGTTTCCACGTCGGTTCCTTGCTCGCCTGCATCAGCATCTGCATCGTAACAATCCCGATGGTGTTCAGCTTATCGTTTGAGAGGTATTCCTCTGCAATCTCCATCGCCGCATCGACGCGGTAATGTTTCAGCTTCACACCTAAAATTTCCAGTTCTGCATTCATTGTTCTGTATACTTCTGTTTTCCTTCGAAATCCAGAAGCGTTTCCTCCATGTTTTCCTGCCGTTTCTTCCGGCAGCGCTGTCCGCCTTTTTCTTCTGGCAACAGCTAATCTTCATTATACTAAAAAAAGAGGCTGTTGTCAAAAACAGCCTCTTTTTCTGCCCTGTTTTCACAGAATTTTTACAATTTATCAGACCGTCTGCGGATTAAACCTCAAACATCAGATCGCCGTAGGACGGCATCGGCCACATCTCTTTGTCTACGATCATCTCCAGTTTGTCAACCGGTGCACGGAGTGCCTCCATAGCCGGAGCAACTTTCTCGTAGTAGTATTTTGCTTTTGCTTCGCCATCTTCCATCTCGCATCCTGCATTCTCGATTGCGATCAGCTCGTCGAGTGCTTTCTGGGTTTCCTCCAGCAGCTCGCTTGTCTCGGTCAGCAGATTTTTCTGTACACCAACTGCCGTAACACCTGCTGCGGTGATGGTGTTGATGGATCCAGCCAGGGAAGTCGCATATTTGATGACGGCCGGGATGATCTGTTTGCTTGCCATGTCGATCATGGTCTTTGCTTCGATGTTGATGGTCTTTGCATAGTTCTCGAATTTAACTTCTGCACGGGATACCAGCTCTGCCTCGGTGAATACTTTGAAATCGCCGAACAGTTTGATTGCGGTATCAGTGGTCAGTGCCGGGATTGCGTACACCATGGATTTGATGTTCGGAAGTCCTCTTCTCTCTGCCTCAGCTAACCACTCATCTGCATATCCGTCGCCATTGAAGATGATTCTCTGATGCTCACTTAAGTTCTTCTTGATCAGATCATGGACAGCGTCCTCAAAGTTTTCAGCGCCTTCCAGTACATCGCATGCATCGCGGAATGCTTCTGCAACGATGGTGTTCAGTACGATGTTCGGAGCTGCAACGGAGTCACGGGAACCAACCATACGGAACTCGAATTTGTTTCCGGTGAAGGCGAACGGTGAGGTTCTGTTACGGTCGGTAGCGTCTTTCTTGAGATCCGGAAGTGTCTTAACACCAGTCTCCAGAACGCCCTCTTTTTTACTCTTGGTTGCATTTCCGGTGCTGATCAGCTGCTCAACAACGTCCTCCAGCTGCTCGCCAAGGAATACGGAAATGATGGCCGGCGGTGCCTCGTTGGCTCCCAGTCTGTGATCGTTTCCTGGATCGGCTGCGGACTCACGGAGCAGATCTGCGTGAACATCAACAGCTTTCAGGACGCAGCTTAACACAAGCAGGAACTGAATGTTCTCGTGCGGTGTTTTGCCCGGCTCAAGAAGGTTGATGCCGTCATCTGTGGTGATGGACCAGTTGTTATGTTTTCCGGAACCGTTGACACCTGCGAACGGTTTCTCATGCAGCAGACATTTCAGTCCGTGCTGGCATGCAACTCTCTTTAAGGTCTGCATTACGAGCTGGTTGTTGTCGACTGCTACGTTTGCCTCGGAATAGATGGAAGCCAGCTCATGCTGTGCCGGTGCAACCTCATTGTGCTGTGTCTTTGCGGTAACGCCCATCTTCCACAGCTCAATGTTGACCTCCTTCATAAAGGAAGCAATTCTCTGACGGATGGTTCCGAAATAGTGATCGTCCATCTCCTGTCCTTTTGGAGGCATTGCGCCGAACAGGGTACGGCCGGTGTAGATCAGGTCTTTTCTCTGCAGGAATTTCTCTGCATCTACCAGGAAGTATTCCTGCTCCGGTCCTACGGAAGGAGTTACTTTCTTGGAAGTGGTGTTTCCGAACAGTTTTAACAGACGCAGGGACTGTACATTCAGAGCTTCCATGGAACGAAGAAGCGGTGTTTTCTGGTCAAGCGCCTCTCCTGTGTAGGAGCAGAATGCTGTCGGAATGCAGAGGGTTGCGCCTGCTGCGTCCTGACGAACGAAAGCCGGTGAGGTGCAGTCCCATGCTGTATATCCTCTTGCCTCAAAGGTAGCACGCAGTCCACCGGACGGGAAAGAAGATGCATCCGGCTCGCCTTTGATCAGCTCTTTACCGGAGAAGCTCATCAGTACTTTGCCGTTCGGCATCGGTGCTGTGATAAAAGAATCGTGCTTTTCTGCAGTTGTACCAGTCAGCGGCTGGAACCAGTGTGTATAGTGTGTTGCTCCTTTTTCAATTGCCCATTCTTTCATCTCATGTGCAATCGTATCTGCAGTAGCAAGATCCAGCTCACCGCCTTCTTCGATGATCTTTTTCAGCTTCTTGTAAACATTTTTTGGAAGACGTTCCTGCATTACAGTGTCATTGAATACATTTTCGCCAAAGATTTTGGCCGGATTTACATATTCTCCCATTTTCTTTCTTCCTTTCCATTTGTGAATTTTGCGATGCGACCTTCCCGCCGGACTCTAAAAAGGTCCTGATACAAGAAAAAGGGGTTCTCAAAAAGCAGCTAAGGAAAGCTAAGTTTTTGTAGAACGCCCTTGTTTTACATTCGCATATGGATTTGATTTCCAACTGATACTAAAATAACTCAAAAACTTAAAAAACGCAAGTGCTTTTTTGAACTCAGTCCCTTTTTCGTATTATTTTACAAAACTTTCCTAATTCAGGCGAAAAAATTAGCGGATTCGATGAAAGCTTTCGCGGCAGTCGTCAAGGTCTCGTGCAAGCACGGACTTTGACTCGTTGCTCGCGAAAAAAAATACTGTGCGGACCCTGAGGAGGAAGTTCCCCAGGAATCCTGCACAGCATTTTCGTGCTTAAACTCAGGCTTTGTTTGCAGAACCGAACAGTTCGATTTTCTCTCTTACAGTAGCTTTGATAGCTTCTGCGCCAGGAGCAAGGAGTTTACGAGGATCGAATCCTTTACCCTGCTGATCTTTGCCCTCTTCGATGTATTTACGTGTAGCTGCAGCAAATGCAAGCTGGCACTCTGTATTTACATTGATTTTGGAAACGCCAAGGTCAATGGCTTTCTTGATCATGTCATCCGGGATACCTGTACCACCGTGAAGAACGAGCGGCATAGTTCCTGTCAGCTCCTGTACAGCTGCCAGAGTCTCAAAGCTCAGTCCCTGCCAGTTAGCCGGGTATACACCATGGATATTACCGATACCTGCTGCAAGCATATCTACACCGAGGTCCGCAATCATCTTGCACTCGTTCGGATCAGCGCACTCGCCCATGCCGATAACGCCGTCTTCTTCTCCACCGATAGAACCAACTTCTGCTTCCAGAGACATTCCTTTCTCTTTGCAGACAGCTACCAGTTCTTTTGTTTTTGCAACGTTCTCTTCGATCGGATAATGAGATCCGTCAAACATGATGGATGAGAAACCTGCTTCGATACATTTGTAGCATCCTTCGTAGGTTCCGTGATCCAGATGCAGAGCAACCGGAACAGTGATGTTCAGCTCTTCGATCATAGCTTTTACCATAGCAGCTACGGTCTTGAAGCCTGTCATGTATTTTCCTGCACCCTCGGATACACCAAGGATAACCGGAGAATTCATCTCCTGTGCGGTAAGAAGGATGGATTTTGTCCACTCCAGGTTGTTGATGTTAAACTGACCAACTGCATAATGGCCGGCTTTTGCTTTGTCCAACATTTCTTTTGCTGATACTAACATAGCTCAAATGACCTCCTGTGTCTGTAATTGTGCCGTGTACCGCTTTCAAGCTTACGGCATACTTGTTACTTTCATAACTGGTTTTATTATACAACATCTTTCTGCAAATGCCAAATGGTTTTCGTGGCGAAATCCATTTTTTTGCACTTTTTTGTGAAAAACTTATCAAAAAGCCGTGCCTACTTATTGTTCAGAACCAGTTCCATGGCATGTTTGCGCGCTTCGATGCAGACATAGCCGTGATCTCCGCCGTATTCGCCGTCCAGAGTCCAGGAAATCTCCTGGTTGGACTCGATGATGATGCGGTCGGTCTTGAACGAATCGATGAGGTCTGTGTGATCCTCCTGCATCAGCAGGGACGCAATGATCTCATTCAGTTCCAGCGGGTTTTTCGGGCGTTTGATCAGGGTTACCTCAAAGAGTCCGTCATCCAGGCGTACATCCTGTCCCGGCAGGTTTTTGAAGCCGCCGACGGACTTGGCATTCGTCACCATACCGTAGATATACTCTCCCTCAAAGGTTTCCCCGTTTGCCTCGACTTTAATCCAGTACGTCGGCACATTCCAGATCCGTTTGGATCCCTCCAGCAGGTATGCCAGATGGCCGAGAATGTTTTTCATGTGCTGGTCTGTCTCATAGGAAACATCCGTGAAAAGGCCGAATGCAGCGATGTAGACAAAGCTGTCGTTGTTGAACGCTCCCACATCACAGGAATACAGGTTTCCCTCGATGATATCCTTTGCCGCCTGTACCATATCTTTCGAAATAGAAAGACTGTTTGCAAAGTCATTGGTGCTTCCGGCCGGAATATAACCGATCGGAACGCGCTGATCCACTTCCATCAGACCGCTGACAACTTCATCCAGTGTTCCGTCGCCCCCGCTGCAGACAACGAGATCCACCTGCGGCGCAAGCTCCTTTGTCTTTTCGAAACCATCTCCGACTGCCTGCGTCGGGTGGACAATGACTTCATATCCGCCTTTTACAAAAACATCGATAATTTCAAACAGTTTACTTTTAATCTGTGCTTTTCCGGAAAACGGATTAAAAATAAACAACATTTTTTTCTTGCTCTCCATGCAAATGCTCTCCTTTGTATCCCATTTTAGCTGTTCTGTATTCTGTATTGTACCTTATTCGCAAAGCAGATGCAACCCCGTACATTGCCACAATTTCGCAATTGTGTCATATAAAATATGATATACAACAAAACAGGAGCCACCTACTAAGAGGCAGCCCCTGCGGATTTCAAAACTATTTACAGATTAAACCAGCTCGATTACAACTTCCATAGCTGCATCACCTTTACGCGGTCCGATCTTGATGATACGGGTATATCCGCCGTTACGGTCTGCATATTTCGGAGCGATCTCATCGAACATTTTCTGTGGCATATCGATGGACTTGGTGTTTTTCTTGCGTCCTGCTGCTTCGGTCGGAACCTCTGTTACAGGATAGAAGAAGCTTGCCATCTGACGTCTAGCGTGAAGTCTGGACGGAAGATCTTTTTTGATCTCTTTCTGAACTTCATCGTATACGGTAACTTTTTTGCCGTCTTTTACTTCTTTCACACGTTTGCCATCAGCATCTTTGCGAGCTACTTTAGCAGTAACGGTAACGGTCTCAAAGTTATCTTTCTCTTTTACAGCCAGTGCGATCATGCTTTCAGCGATCTTACGGATCTCTTTTGCTTTGGTCTCAGTGGTAACGATTTTTCCGTGATACAGAAGGTTGGTTACCTGGTTTCTTAATAATGCTTTTCTCTGGTCAGATGTTCTGCCAAGTTTTCTATATTTTGCCATTTTAAATTTTCCTCCATTTGTGGAACCCACAAGTCATGCTGCCTCGGACTTACTGACAGGGGGTTTTCGTCTACAAATCAAACGGAAAGATAAATCGCTGTGATTTATTCTCCGTCCCCAGGACTCAGTGACAGTCCCAGTTCTTTCAGCTTTGCAAGTACCTCTTCCAGAGACTTGCGGCCCAGGTTACGAACCTTCATCATGTCTTCGGAAGTTTTGTTGCACAGCTCTTCTACGGTATTGATACCGGCACGTTTCAAGCAGTTATAGGAACGCACGGAAAGCTCAAGCTCGTCGATGTTCATCTCCAGAACTTTCTCTTTCTCATTGTCCTCTTTCTCGATCATAACTTCTGCTGTCTTCGCATTCTCAGACAGATCGATGAAGAGTTTCAGATGCTCGCTTAAAACCTTAGCTGCCAGGCTGACTGCCTCGTCCGGATCCAGTGTTCCTCTGGTGTAAACATCCAGTGTCAGTTTATCGTAATCGGTAATCTGACCTACACGGGTGTTCTCCACTTTGAGGTTTACACGCTCAACCGGTGTATAGATAGCATCCACAGCGAGAACGCCGATCGGCATGTCATCGCTCTTGCCTTTGTCAGCACTGATATAACCGCGGCCTTTTGTGATCGTCAGCTCCATGTACAGCTTGCTGTCCGGGCCGCCGTTCAGGGTTGCGATTACCTGATCCGGATTCATGATCTCAATATCCTGATCTACCTGAATATCGGATGCTCTTACAACTCCCTCGCCCTCGAACTCAATATAAGCAACTTTTGCTTCGTTGGTTTCGCTGTTATTGCGGATTGCAAGGCTCTTCAGGTTCATGATGATTTCTGTAACGTCTTCTTTTACTCCAGGGATGGAGCTGAATTCATGAAGAACGCCCTCGATTTTAACCTGGCTTACTGCTGCTCCAGGGAGGGAAGAAAGCATAATTCTGCGAAGAGAATTACCTAATGTGATACCGTAGCCTCTTTCCAGAGGTTCAACCACAAATCTGCCGTACTTCTTGTCATCAGAAATCTCAGTAATTTCAATTTTCGGTTTGTTAAAATCAAACACTCGAAAGCCCCTCCTTTTAAATTGGTTGGCTCATTACTCATGGGAATAAAGCCTTCCGCGTATGGCGATTCTTTATTTAGAATACAGCTCGACGATCTGCACTTCGTCAACCGGAACATCGATCATTTCGCGGGTAGGACGCTCTTTTACAACACCTTTGAGTGCCTCAAGATCAGCCTCGATCCATTCCGGAGTCAGACGGCCGCCTGTAACCTCTACGATGTCTTTATATCTCTGAGAGGATTTTTTACCCTCTTTGATTTCGATGGTATCACCAGCGCTTACAAGGTAAGACGGGATATTTACCTGTTTGCCGTTAACCAGAACGTGTTTGTGGTCAACGATCTGACGTGCTTCTTTTCTGGTTCTAGCCATTCCCATACGGAACAGAACGTTGTCCAGACGGAGCTCAAGAAGGATCATCAGGTTCTCACCAGTCTGTCCTTCCATTCTGTCAGCCTTTTTGTAATAGTTAACAAAAGGTTTCTCCAGAACGCCGTAGATGAATTTTGCTTTCTGTTTTTCTCTTAACTGAAGACCATACTCAGACATTTTTCTGTTTGCTCTTTTCAGCTGTCTTGTGGACTTCTTATCAATTCCAAGATATACAGGATCCATTCCGAGGGATCTGCATCTTTTCAGGACTGGTACTCTATTTACTGCCATGTTCTTAACCTCCTAATCAGACTCTTCTACGTTTTGGTGGGCGGCATCCGTTGTGCGGAACCGGTGTTACGTCGCGGATGCTTGTAACTTCAAGACCGCATGCCTGAAGGGCACGGATTGCAGCTTCACGACCTGATCCTGGTCCTTTTACCATAACGTCAACAGTCTTTAAGCCATGAACCAGCGCTGCTTTGGTAGCAGTTTCTGCAGCCATCTGAGCTGCGTATGGAGTAGATTTTCTTGAACCTCTAAATCCCAGACCGCCGGCACTTGCCCAAGAAAGAGCATTTCCTTCTGCATCAGTCAGTGTTACGATTGTATTATTGAAGGAAGACTGGATATGTGCCTGTCCGTGTTCAACGTTTTTTCTGACACGACGTTTTGTCGTTTTCTTTGTCACTTTTGCCATTTTAAAACTAACCTACACTTTCTTAATCTTATATTGGACTACTGGTTAAATTATTTCTTCTTATTTGCAACAGTTCTCTTAGGACCTTTGCGGGTTCTTGCGTTGGTCTTTGTTTTCTGACCACGAACCGGAAGGCCTTTACGATGACGGATACCTCTGTAGCATCCGATCTCCTGCAGACGTTTGATGTTCATAGCGATTTCTCTACGAAGATCTCCTTCTACAACCTGACTCTCATCGATAACTGCGCTGAGTCTCTTTACTTCATCGTCTGTCAAATCTCTGCAGCGTGTGTCCGGATTTACTCCAGCTTCTTTTAAGATACGATCTGCACTTGTTCTACCGATTCCGTAGATATAGGTCAGACCAATCTCAACACGTTTGTCTCTTGGTAAGTCTACACCAGCTATACGAGCCATGTACTTTGTCCTCCATTTTTCTAAAACATTAATATTTTCCTAATTGGGATACAGGTATGCGTGTATCCAGCCGTGTTCGCACGACCTTTCTCCTTCTGCCACCTGACAGATCGGAGTATTAAGCAATATTATAAGGGATGTCTGCGCTCCGCGCGTCCACCCGCCGGAGGTGTCCTGGCTGCAACTTGCCAGGTGTCTCACTTTATAATATTAACAGCAGAACAACGCATTCACGCGCGTCCTCGCTGCAGCCGCACTTAAAATCTGCACAATTACGATCAAGCCTAATGACGGATTAGCCCTGGCGCTGTTTGTGCTTTGGATTCTCACAAATGATTCTGATGCTACCTTTTCTTTTGATAACTTTGCATTTCTCGCAGATCGGTTTTACAGAAGATCTAACCTTCATGATGAATCCTCCTTTCTTTGCTCCTAGCGCCCCGTGTAGGGGAATTTTCTGTTGTAAACTTTTGGAATGCGTTTTCTTTTTGTGGGTTAGAAAAAAGTCCACGCGCAAAAGTTCGTTTTATAGTATAGCATTTTGTTCCCGGAAATGCAAGAAATTTTTTACATATTTTTTCATTTTTTTTTGCTCTTTTTCTGTGCATTTTTTCATCTCTCCCACCGGTAAGAAAAAAACAGGCGGGACAGATTTCTCTTCTCTGTCCCGCCTGTTTTTTACAGGTAACATCTTTTTTTGCATCATGATCCTGAGTTCAGCGGTTTGTATTTGCTTGCGCATACGGATTCTGATTTTACTACATTTCCGCTTGCATCTTTATAATCACGATACGTTACATTACTCATCTCATCGATCTGCTCTACCCTTGGCTCAATGGTATAGTCGTTTTCTTTTGTTCCGAGAATTTTTACGGTCAGTGTATCACTGCTGTCCATATTCATCACAATTTTCACCGGATACTTATGATTATTTTCAAATTTGAAATCCGGTGAATCCCAGAATACGGTTGCATCCATTCCTGACGGCACATAATGTACCGGCATCGAATGGTTGGCTCTTTCCAACACATCAAGGTCTGTATACAAAATAGCGGAAAACAGTGTGGAAGACACCTGGCATTCGCCTCCTCCAAGTACCTGGACGACTTTGCCATCCTGATAGCCTGCTGCCTCCTGGTATCCTTTTTCCGCCGTTGTATCACCTACGACACCATTAAAAGAGAAGGTTTCTCCCGGCAGAACGATCTGTCCGTTGCAGATAGATGCCGTAAGTCCGACGTTGTGAATTCTTCCGCTCGTTCCACCTGCTGCGCTGGAGCTGTAACTTCCAAGCGTGTCTTTAAACAGATTTGCGTTCATCTTCTCGGTTGTAATCTCCGGCTCGGTAAAGGTAAACGGAATCGTGATATCCGTATTTTCTTCTGCACTCTCATACTCGGCTTTCGCACTGTCCGCATCCATTGAGGTTCCGTTTTTCGATGCCACAACGGAATATCCGTTGTCCGGATCCAGCGTCGCATTGACCGGCTCGGTATAAATCTGGCTTGCAATTCCGGCAAAATCCGGCTCCGTCAGCTGATTTTCTGCCGTCGGGCAGGAAATTACATCCTGGAAATTCATTGCTGTCACATTCGTCTGGATCTGCTGTTTTAAAGCATCCACATCCGGTCTGGTTCCTGAAATGCCTTTATGCACGATCAGGCCGGTATCTGTTACTTCATATGTAGTATCCCGCATGGAGTTGTAATCCTGAATGCCGGATGCCTGTACAATTCCTTCCACCTCATCTGGATGGGCCACAGTCGGCTGCACATCATAGGAAAGTTTCTCTGCCTTTCCCCGTTTCATCTCGACCCACTCCAGACCGCGAACCAGAAGATTTCCATGGCCTTTTTCATATGCTTTTTCAATTTCTGCGGAAGCATCCATCCCCAGCATTGGAAATACGTTCATCGTATACTGCTGACCATCCAGCTCAACGGTAACAGCTGTATCTTTATAATCTTCTTCAAACTTCTGTTCCACTGTCTGTGCAGCTTCTTTTTTGCTCATTCCCTGAATGTTTACTCCGTTAATAGAAGCATCTGCCCAGATTTTGTCATCCTCGATGATCAGACAGAAGATTCCATATGCAGCGGCAAGTAAAACAATCACTGCAACTACGCTCAATGCTGCAACAAGGCCTTTTTTCTTTTTCTTTCCCATTTTTGTCATTGCACATTTTCCTTTCCTGTTATCTGTAAGGAGCAGCGATGCCATTGCTGCAGATCCGAATTATTTTTCAGACTGCAGCCTGCTGTTTCATAAAATGTTTCCTTGATTTCTGCCGGTGCATGGATTTTACCACACCGCCCAGGAGACCCTTCCCGGTAAAATTTCCCCGTAAAGTTTCTCTATTGCATTGTATCACATTATTTTGAGAATTCAACCAAATATTTCAACTTCACACAGAATTCACGAACATATATTCTTCTGTCGCTTTCGAGCCCTCATCTGTCATTTTCACGGTTTTCCGGCCGCTCTTTTCTCCTGTCTTTTCACTTTTTAAAAGTTCTACAGGTTTTAACCGATAGACGGACACGATCATCCGAAGCATGATTAATGCAAAAATGACCAGGAATAACAGTGCCGTAGTCACAAGTGCCGGAACACTGATTTTCATAGAAAGTCCGGCATTACTTCCAAGTATCTTCGCTGCCAGAAGTTCCCCTAATTTAGAGAACAGGATTCCTCCCACGATTCCTCCTGCAATCGTCAGAACACTGATGATCAGATTCTCAAGAACCATGATTTTTACAAGGTCAATTTTTCCCATTCCAAGGATGTGATACAACCCAAACTCTCTCTGTCGTCTGCGGATCAGAAATGAATTTGTGTAATACAGAAGGATCAGAGAAAAGATTGAGATCACACCGGAACCAAATCCAAGGATCATCTGCATGGTATCCCCACCTTTGATCTGGGCAAACTGTGGGTTCACTGCAAGATAATCGATCAGATAGAACATCATAACCATACAGATGCAAGTGATCAGATAAGGAAGATACAACTTCTTATTTTTCTTAATCCCATTGACGGAAAGTTTCAGATAAAGTCCACTTTTCATTGTCTCTCACCACCTGTCGCAAGCATTGTCAGTGTCGCTGAGATATTCTGATAGAACTGTTCATCTGTCTGTTCGCCTTTATATACCTGGTGGAAAACTTCTCCGTCTTTAATAAATAATACTCTCCCGGCCTTGCTCGCTGCTTTGACAGAATGTGTTACCATAAGGATCGTCTGTCCCGATTGATTGATCCGCTCAAATACTCCGAGCAATTCATCCGTTGATTTCGAATCGAGTGCCCCGGTCGGCTCATCCGCCAGGATCAGTCTCGGATCTGTGATCAGCGCTCTCGCCACTGCTGCACGCTGCTTCTGTCCTCCTGACACCTCATAGGGATACTTCTCCAGAAGTCCTGCAATTCCAAGTTCTTTCACGATTGGCATCATCCTGACATTCATTTTCCTGTAATCAACTCCCTGCAGTACCAATGGCAGTAAGATATTGTCCTTTAGATTAAATGTATCCAAAAGATTGAAATCCTGAAATACAAACCCAAGATGATCTCTCCTGAACTTGGACAGATCCTTCTCACGGATTGCAGATAACGGTTTTCCATCTAGATAAACTTCCCCTTCGGTTGGTTTATCCCTGTCTCTTATACACATCTCCGAGCCCACGAGACATGCGCAGATCTC
>OWIJ01000559.1_pt1 | contig 28092 bp, 19 predicted proteins | sample 1732821 | NCBI WGS metagenome assembly OWIJ01 (sample SAMN05065759, study PRJEB22554) | human gut metagenome | biome: ENVO:2100002; feature: ENVO:00000062; material: ENVO:00002003 | host: Homo sapiens | place: USA | reverse complement strand
TTTCCAATACTACCGCGTACCGCTGCGTGGTCGTGAGTTTATGATTTCGCTACGGCTTAAATATTAAGATAAAGGCCTATTTAACCAAAATCGGTCATTAGGATTTCTCTTTGTCGTACGGCAAAGAGAAATCCTTTAATTTTTGTTGCAAAATATCTATGATTATGAGGATGACATAGCCAAAGTGAGATGGGAGGTTAATCCTAATGGTATGTATTATCGTGTTACCTCCTACTTTCTTTTTACCGAGAGAAAAGAAGAGGAAGGGAGTTACAGTGCGCAATAGAGTACGCAAGAACAACGACGGTGTTGTTTTGAGGACTATTTCGTGCATATCGGCGGTTTTTCAGAAAAGGATTCATACCTTTGCAGAACCATCCCAACTGCAGGCTTGCCGCTTGCAGGCCAACTACAAAAACGAACCAAATCAAGACGAACAAGAACAATGGAAAGTAGAAAGGAATTGGCAGCGGAGAAGAAACGCTGCGGCTCGCACAACTGCACACAGTCCGTACTCTGCACCTACTGCGACCTGACAGGACTGGACGAAGAGACCATCAAGCACGCGGGCAACTGTTTCGCGGCGGGCATGGGCAACGGAGAAGATATCTGCGGATCTATCGTGGGCGCAGGCATCGTCTATGGACTGGCCGTGAGAGACCGGGCCAAGGCCGTGAAGGGCATGAGGCAGATCATGGAGAAGTTTCAGGAGCGCAACGGTGCCACCCGCTGCAAGTTGCTCAAGGGCGTGGGCACGGGTGTCGTGCTGCGCGAATGTCCGATGTGCGTTTCCGACGCATCCGAGTTTTTGGAGGAGCTGCTGGAGAAGGAGGCGTAAGCCTGCGGCAACGGTGGGGCGCAGTACTGCCCCACTCCATCGGTTTGTCATCACCATCATCCTTCCCCGTCGGCTTGTGTCATAGCCAACAGTCTCAACAAGCTATTGGAGCAGCATCGTGACCAGCGGTATGCTGAGAATCGAGGCGACGGTGGTGACAAACGTCATCTCCGTCATCAGCGACGCACTGCGCCCAAACTTCATGCAGAACATGGTGCCGAAGGAGGCGACGGGCATGGCAATGACCACCGTATTGATCTGATTGACAAGGTCGCTCACGCCACAGGCCTTGAACAGGAAATAGACCGACAGAGGCACGACGAAGAGGCGCAGGAAAGAGGCAACATAGACTTTCACACTGCCCACGACCTCGCGAAGGGGCAGGCGCGCCATAGACGACCCGATGACCATCAGGGCGGCAGGCACGGTGATATTGCCCACCATCGTGACGGGACGGGCTATGAGGTCGGGAGTGCGAACACTGAAGGCTACCAGCAGGGCGGCAGCAAAAGCGGCAATCATAGCCGGGGAGAGCAGCACCTTGGGATTCAGATTTTTCACCCCATACTCGCCTTTCACGAGCATCACACCGGCCGTGAAGATGAAGAAGGTATTGGGCATATTCAGCAGGGCGGCATAGAAAACGGCCTTGGGGCCGAAGATGGAGGAGACGATGGGATAGCCGATGAATCCCACATTGGCAAACATCAGCGCGAAGCCGATCATCCCTTGCTCATCACGGTCCTTGGATACAAACCGCGGCACCCAGAAGCCGAACACCAACAGCACGACGTAGGTGAGGAAACCGACTCCCAACAGGGGCAATATCAACGAGCGGTCGGGCAGCTCCGTCCCCATCACCGACGAGAGAATCAACGCGGGACAGGTGACGTCGATCACGATAGAGGACAATTTCTGGTCAAACTTGTCTCCCATATAGCCCAGCTTGCATAGCGCATAGCCGAGCACGACGATGATGAAAAGAATCACCATCACTTCTAAATTTTCCATTAGTTTTTGATTTTAGTTTCCACAACGGCCTTACCCCACCTTTCTTATATGGCGTGGCAGCCTTAAGTAGGGACACTTAACAGACGTTACTTACGACCAGGGCAAAGGGTAAGCTATCCTGAATAAAGCAGACTAATGACTGGAAATAATCTTCTTGCTTTTGCCGTTGGTTAGCGACCGCGAGGAAGTATTACGGTCCGAACCCGATGAGGCGTGATCGGCAGGATGGTAGGTGATGCCCATCGCCTGAAGGCGGTTGACAGCAAACTGGTCTTCCTCGTGGTGTTCTTGCCAGTGCAAGTCCATATCCATTTTATACCAATAGAAGGCCTCTTCTCTGTCAATGTTCTCGTAGTATAGTCCTAAATTGTAGCAAGCGGGGGTGTAGCCGTTGTTGGCAGACTTTTTTGCCCAACGGAGATACTCCGCATCGTCCTGCGGCACACTGTATGCACCATACTTATATAGTTGCGACAAGTCGTATTGAGCACCAGGTTCTCCACTGGCAGCAGCCTTTTTGAGCCAAATAGCATATTGGGCGGCATCCTCAGGGGCTCCGTCCCAACCATACTGATAGCAATGTGCCATGTAATACTGCTCTGAGGCGTCACCAGCCTCAGCCTTTCTCTGCCTCTCCACATTCTGGCCAAAGCTCCATGCGGGCAGACACAACGCCAGAAGCACCACAAATAGTTTTTTCATCTTCGCCTTTGCTTTCTCCGCAGCCGACAGTCTTTATCTCCTTTTGGGTCCGACGAAGCTCCGCTCACCTGTGCGCTGCGGTTTCACAGGCGCCGAAGTTCGCCACGGCAATGCAAAAGTAGTCTTTTTATTTGACATAGAGGGGAAAAATAGGAAAAACTTCCAAGTTGGCCCAAAGATTTTATAACGGTCAAAACATGCCTAAAAAAGCCTATTGGCTTCGTTGGCCAACGAAGTTATATTCATCGGCCTACGAAGTTAACTTCATCAGCCTGCGAAGTTAACTTCATTGGCCAATGGAGTTAACTTCATAAAAAGGGGTGAAAAAGCCACTTATTCACGCCAACCCTGCAACCTTTTTCCCAAACGCAAATATGTTTACATAAGTTTTATCTCCTATAGGCTTTTTTCTTGTTCATATTTCGCTTTATCTCTTGCAGTTCTTCCATTGTGCTATACTTTTGCTGAGAGAAGATATGACGGATTTCGGAAGTATATTCTAACGCCATAGCAATACTGATGAGATTTTTGAGCGAGATGAGTTCTTTCTGCTCAAAGCGTACAATATTGCTCACCGCTACTCCCGACTTCTCGGCCACTTGCTCGCGAGTTAGATTCTTCTCTATTCTACGCCGGCGAAAATCAGCAGCTATCTCCTTGGCAATCTCATCTGGATTGTCATGTAGATAGTTGTCTAATATTGCTAATATATTGTTCGTTTCTACCATAACACATAAGTTAGTGATAATATCTTATCGATTGCAAAGTTACGCATTTTTGTTGAAACCGCAAAACCATACCATTTTCCTTTCGCAGTAACATACCAAAGCAGTGGCATTACTCTGTTTGATATAGCAAAAACTTTTTCTGAAAAATAATTGCCTCCGATTATTTGCATATATCAAATAATAATCGCAAATTTGCGGTGAAAATACAATCACCGAATAAAAGGAACTAAAAGTATGTCTATATTCAGTCGCCTCTTTGGAAAGAAGAGCAATCTAACCGTGGACTCTGACATCAAGAAACAAGATGGCAGAGGAAGGAACATTGCCTTCGTTGATACCGAAGTGGGACTGAAAGACCATAAGATACACGACATCGGAGCTTTACGTCATGACGGAGCCACCTTTCACCAAGCATCCCAGACGGCACTGAACAAGTTTCTGCAAGAAGGGAAGGTCGATTATATCTGCGGACATAACCTCATCCACCATGACGCACACTATCTCCATCTCAACGGCATTCTGATAGACACCCTCTACCTATCCCCGCTCCTCTTCCCCAAACGTCCTTACCACCATCTGGTGAAGGACGACAAACTGATGAGCGAGCAGATGAACAATCCTGTCAATGACTGCGAGAAAGCCAAGGAACTATTGATGGACGAGATCGCTGCATGGCATCAATTGTCTGAGAAGAAGAGGAGGATCTTCACCTTGTTGCTCCAGCACGAAGAGGAGTTCTGCGGATTTCTGATGTATGTGGGAGCCTTCGAAACGGATGATGCAGACATAGGAGTTTCGGAATTGATTCTTTCTGAATACAAGCATCATATCTGCGCCCATGCCGACATTTCTGCTCTTGCAGCGCAGTCGCCTTGCGGCTTGGCATACGCCCTGGCCCTCATAGGCACAGACGACTACCGATCGGCTACTCCTGGCTGGGTGCTCCACCATTATCCCGAGGTAGAGCATATCATCTTTATGCTCCGCCATACCCATTGCGCCAAGGGCTGCGAGTATTGCGACCGCATGCTCGACATTCACCACAACCTGAAGCAACTTTTTGGCTATGACAACTTCCGAACCTATGATGGCGAACCGCTACAGGAACAGGCCACGCAAGCGGCAGTGGATGGCAAGTCGCTATTGGCAATATTCCCTACGGGTGGCGGCAAGTCGCTCACCTTCCAGTTGCCTGCCCTGATGGATGGCAGAACCGTACACGGACTCACCGTGGTCATCTCGCCGCTGCAATCGTTGATGAAAGACCAGGTAGACAACTTAGCAGACCGTGGCTTCACCGATGCCGTGACCATCAACGGGCTCCTGGATCCTATCTCTCGCTCCCAGGCTATCGAGCAAGTACGGAGCGGCGATGCCTCCTTATTATATATAGCGCCAGAGATGTTGCGGTCCAAGACCATCGAGCGTATCTTGATGGCCCGGCATGTGGTAAGATTTGTCATAGACGAAGCCCACTGCTTCTCGTCATGGGGACAAGACTTCCGGGTGGACTACCTGTATATCGGCAAGTTTATCAAGGAATATCAGGAGCGCAAGTTTGGCAAGGACGCAATGGCCCGCCATCATGGGCATAGTCTGATACCTGTATCTTGCTTCACCGCCACTGCGAAACAGAAGGTGGTGCAAGACATCTGCGACTATTTCAAACAGTGGCTGGGCTGCGACCTACAGCTCTTCGCCTCATCAGCCACTCGTACCAACCTGCACTATTCCGTGATCCACGTAGATAGTGACAGCAGCAAATACAACCTCCTGCGCTCACTCTTGGAACAGGCAGCTTGCCCTACCATCATCTACGTATCCCGCACCAAGCGAACCCGAGATCTCGCCCAAAAGCTAAAACGTGACGGCATTCCGGCCCTGCCCTATAATGGGAAGATGGATGCCGACGAGAAGATACACAATCAAGATGCCTTCATGAGCGACAAGGTTGGCGTCATCGTGGCCACCTCCGCCTTCGGCATGGGTGTAGATAAAAGCGATGTGGGGCTGGTCATCCACTATGATATCTCCGACTCTCTGGAGAACTATATACAGGAGGCTGGACGCGCGGGACGAGACCCACACCTCAGCGCAAAATGCTATGTGCTCTATAGCGACGAGGACTTAGACAAGCACTTCATCCTGCTCAACCAGACAAAGTTGAGCATCAGCGAGATACAACAGGTATGGAAAGCCGTCAAAGACTTTACCAAATTGCGTCCCAACGTCAGTTGTTCTGCCCTGGAGATAGCCCGACAAGCTGGTTGGGACGACTCGGTATCCGACATAGAAACCCGTGTGCGCACCGCCCTATCCGCGCTCGAACAGAGCGGATACATAGAGCGTGGCAACAACGTTCCGCACGTTTATGCCACAGGTATCACTGTCAAGAACATGGACGAGGCAAGACTGCGGCTCGCCGAATCCCCCCTATTCTCTGAGGAGGAGATGCAGAATGCCATACGCATCATCAAGTCGCTCATCACGCAAAAGTATATAGCCAAGGCACAAGATAGCGAGGCGGAATCCCGCATCGATTACCTCGCCGACATCCTCGGTCTCAGCAAGCGAGACGTCATCTCTTCCGTTGACCGCATGCGCCAGGAAGGCATTCTTGCAAACACACGCGACATCTCAGCCTATCTGCAGGACGTCAGCGACAAGCAGCGCAAGCCTCAGCAGATGCTGGAGAAGTTCGCCAAACTGGAAAGGTACATACTGGAGCACATTCCAGATGAGTCGCTGCATATCACATACAAGCAACTCAACAACAATGCCGTAAACGATGGCATCAGCACCTCCACGGAAAAGCAAATACGCACACTGCTATACTTCTTGGTAGTGAAGGGGTATGCGCGCAAGAAGGAAGACGGCGCTCGCAGTCTCATCGTAACAAGAGAGAAAGACTTAGAGACCATGATCAAGCGATTTGAAAGACGAGTAGAGGTTTGCCGATTCATTATCGAAAGACTATATAGCCTTGCTGAAGAAAACAAGAAAACTGTAGAGAGCATTCGCAGTTCTTCTGAAGAAAAGGGGGAGGCCAGAGAAAACGCTTTAGGAAAAGCCTCAGGCGCAATAGAGAAATCCAAGGCGAAGCCTCTACAGTTTTCGGTCGTCGAACTTCTGAACGATCTGAAATCCAGCAAGCAGTCGCTCTTCTCCAACTTCTCTTCCTTGCAGTTGGAAGACGTGGAGGAAGCCTTGCTCTATCTCTCCAAGATAGGAGCCATGAAGCTGGAGGGAGGATTTCTGGTACTCTACAATGCGATGGCGATTCGCCGCATCAAAGAGTCTCGCCTGCGCTACAAGCAGGAAGACTATCGGATGCTCAATGAATTCTACAAGCAGAAGATTCAGCAGATTCACATCGTGGGCGAATATGCCAACCTGATGGTAAGCGATTATAACGCGGCCTTGCAATATGTGCAGGATTACTTTCAGATGGACTACCAACGTTTCATCACAAAGTACTTCAAGGGCAAGCGGGAGGCAGAGATAGAGCGCAACGTAACGCCTTCGAAGTATAAGCAACTCTTCGGAACGCTCTCCAAGCGACAGAAAGAAATCATCGACGACCATGAGTCGCGCTGCATCGTTGTGGCTGCCGGCCCTGGCAGCGGCAAGACACGTGTGCTCGTACATAAGCTTGCCTCGCTCCTGCTGTTGGAAGACGTAAAGCACGAACAGCTCCTGATGCTCACATTCTCGCGGGCAGCCGCTACCGAATTCAAGCAACGGCTGATGCAACTCATCGGCAATGCCGCACATTTTGTAGAGATCAAGACTTTCCATTCTTATTGTTTCGACCTGATGGGCAGGGTGGGCAACCTGAGTGAGGCAGGAGATGTGGTGAAGCAAGCTGCCGAAATGATCAACAACGGCGAAGTGGAACCCAATCGCATCAGCAAGACCGTGCTCGTCATCGACGAGGCGCAAGACATGGGCAAGGATGACTATGCCCTTGTCACAGCTCTGATGAAAGCCAACGAAGAAATGAGAGTGATAGCTGTAGGCGATGATGACCAGAACATCTACGAGTTCAGAGGTTCCAACTCTCAGTATCTCTATGAATTGACCCGGACAGAGCACAGCCGTTTCATCGAGATGACCGAGAACTATCGCAGTCTTCGACATATCGTAGATGCTGCCAACGACTTTGCCCGCAACATTCGACAGCGCATGAAGTCAGACCCTATCATCTCCATGAGTCAAGAAGATGGAGAGGTAAGGATCGTGAAGCACCCATACCAGATTCAGGAGAAAAGGGTTTATATGTACCAGCCTATCCTTGAAGAAGTGATGCGACTGCTTGGAAACAACGCGTCAAAAGGAACCGACGAAGCTCTCGACAAAAAGAGCGAAACCATCAGTATTCTCACACAGACCAACGAAGAGGCTGTCATCATGCTCGCGCTTCTTCATAGCCATGGCATCAAGGCCAAACTGGTACAATCAATGGACGGCTTGCGATTTTGGAATCTGGCTGAGGTAAGATACTTTTTGAAGAAGATAGACCAGGGGGTCAAGGAGGCGAAATCTCCTATCATCTCCGATGAGATTTGGGATGCTGCCAAGCAACAGACGTTTCAAAAGTATGCCAATAGCCAGGCATTGCCCTATCTGCACCGCAGCCTTCAGATATTTGAGCAAACCAATCGTGCCAAATACTATAGCGACCTGAGGGAGTTTATGTTTGAATCGTCAGTGGAGGACTTCTGTGAGATCTCGAAGTCAGACATCGTGGTCAGCACCATCCACAAGGCCAAAGGCCATGAGTTTGACCATGTCCTGATGCTCGTCACCCATCCCGAGCATCCTACCGATGAGAAACTGCGCCAATACTATGTGGGCATAACTCGTGCCAAGCATACGCTTGCCATCCACACCAATAGCAATCTCTTCGACACGCTTCATTCTGCCCTGCATCTCCATGATGCCCAAGGCTACAATGAGCCAAACGAAATAGTGCTCCAACTCTCCCACAGGGATATAAACTTAGGCTTCTCCAAGCCTCACAAGAAGGCTATCCTTTCCCTGAGAAGTGGTATGCCATTAAGCTACCACGACCATTACTTCTACATCCCATCAACAAGTATAGACATAGCCCAGCTCTCCATCAAGATGACGGAGAAATTAGCCAATTGGGAGTCGAAAGGCTACAAGGTCACCGCCGCCCGAATCCGCTTCATCGTGGCATGGAAACCAAAAGAAGCACCAAGGGATGAGAAGGAATCCGCCATTGTGCTCGCAGATTTGGTGATGAAAAGAAGCAGATAAGCAAGCAAAAAAACTACCACCAAACGCTATCTATCCTTTCTTTTTATACACAAAAGTGTAATGCTTCAGTCATTCGCCTCGGAAATACACTTTTGTGTCAAAGGCTTTTTTCATTCATATTATACTTTTGCTGCAGAGAAATAATTGAAGCAAACAAAAAAGTAGCAATATGATGGGAAAAGTAATTTTTACCACGGCGTTGTGCCTCTCGGCTATGACGCAGATGATGGCGCAGAATATCACCGGCAAGGTGATGGATATGAAGGGCGAGCCTTTGGCGTTTGCCAATGTAGTATTATTGAATAGAACAGACTCGGCTTTCGTCAAGGGCGCGGTGAGTGGAGAGGATGGCAGCTTTGTCATCGACACTTCCTGCAACGGCGGAATCATCAAGGTGACCTCCGTAGGCTATAAGACAATCTGCAAGGATTGCACAGGCGAGAATGTGGGCATTATCAAGATGGAAGAAGACAGTAAGATGCTCGGCGAAGTGGTGGTGAAATCATCCCTGCCTAAGACTATTCTGAAGAATGGCGGAATGACGACAACCGTTGCCGGATCCGTACTTGAGAAGGCAGGAACAATGGAGCACCTGCTTGACCGCATCCCTAACGTTTCTGCCCAGAATGGCAGCATCGAGGTATTCGGTCGCGGTGAACCTGTTATCTATATCAATGGACGACAGATGAGAGACAAGAGCGAGCTGGACCGTTTGCATTCTGATAACATCAAGTCGGTGGAAGTCATCACTAACCCTGGTGCTCGTTATGCAGCCAGCACCAAGGCGGTCATCCGTATCACAACGAAGAAGATACAAGGTGAGGGCTTCGGATTCGATGCGATGACTACAGGTGAATACGATGAGAAGGAAAACTTCGGTGGATATAGCCAATTGAATATGAGCTATCGCAAGAATGGCTTAGAGCTGGGCGCATACGCCTTTGGAGCAAGACAATACCAGCCAAACAATCAAGACTTACAGCAGAAGACTTATCTTGACAAGACCTGGGACCAGAAGAGTGTAAACAGACAAGTAACTATGGTAGAAGCCATGAACTTTCGCCTGGATGCCAGCTACCAGTTGGATGCCAACAATTCTATTGGTGCCAGCTTTGGCTTTTTGAGAAATCCGAAACAGACCTGCGAAGCCAATATGGCTACAGAAATATGGCAAGACGACGAGCAGACAGAAAACTCTGACAGCCACGCCAATTTCTTCGAGCAGAAGAGCACTCTTTCAAGCAATGTTTACTATGTAGGAAAGATTGGCAAACTCGGCATCGACTTCAATACCGACTGGCTATGGTCGAAAAATAACGAGGACGTTGTTACCAAAGAGCAATATCAGGAGGTGGGGATGGACGCACAGAGCCAGACGGTTCATAGCCTTACTGATAAGAAATATCGTTTGTTGGCTTCCAAGTTGGTGCTTTCCTATCCGTTGTTGGGTGGTGAGTTATCTTTGGGTGGTGAATATTCCAACACGCATCGCACATCCAAGTATCAGGTTGTGCCAACCAACTTCGTGTCGGATGACAACAGTCGTATAACAGAAAGCATGGCATCTTCATTCTTGGCATATTCAAGAGATTTCGGAAAATTGAGCATGGAGGCAGGATTGAGATACGAGTACCTCGACTTCAACTACTATGAATATGGCAAGTATGTGCCAGAACAAAGCAAGTCGTATGGCAATTGGTTCCCATCCATCAGCTTGTCGATGCCTGTAGGCAAGGTACAGATGCAGCTGAGCTATGCTACCGACATCGACCGCCCTCCCTATCATTACTTGCGCAGCGGCATACAGTATGACAACCGCTACACGTATGAAACGGGAAATCCATTCTTAGTGTCTGAGATAAGCAAAAGTCTTAACTATGAATTGGCTTACAAGTGGTTGACTTTCGATATGACCTACAGCCATACTTCGCATACGATGATGTCGAATGTGGAGACTTACAAAGACAATCCTGCAATAGGACTGCTTAAGCCTGTGAATGGAAAGGCATATAATCATGTAGAAGCTTCCGTCAACTTGCGACCTTCGTTTGGTATTTGGTATCCTTCATTTACGGCATCTGTGGTAAAACAGTGGCTTGATATGGATGCACATGATGGCAAAATATCCAACAATCCGATGGCGGTATTCAACTTTAATAACACCTTCAACACCAAGTTGGCAATGTTAACGTGGATGATGTCGTATACCACAAAAGGATATGGGAGAAATATATATTCGTATAAGCCAAGATTTTGTACCAATGTATCTGTATATAAGGCTTTCTTGAAGGATCGTTTGTCGTTCCAGCTCTTTGTCTATGATTTGTTTGGAACAGACGACATCCACATGAGTGCTCATTATGGCAAAATGAGGGACATGATTGTTGATATACAGTCAACCAGCAAAGTGTCGCTTACTATACGGTATAAGTTCAACACTACAAGAAGCAAGTATAAGGGTACGGGTGCAGGAAAAAGTCAGAAGAACAGAATGTAATCTGTCTGCAGAATCCGGTAATGGTGTAATGATAATAAATCTCTCTATAAATGAACAACCCAATAAAATTGTTGATTAGTGGCGCAGACATGGGAGGCTTGATTGCCTCCTGTGCCTTGCGCCATGACTTTCATGAAAGTTCTTGGCAGGAAGATAGATTTCAAATCTATCGCATAGAAAAGGATACGCTGACGATGGAAGATGTGGATGCATGCGACTTGTCGGGCATCCGGTATGCGGTGAATGCAACCTTGCATGACAACGAAGCCTCTTTCGCTTTCGATGAGAAATGCAAGGAACGGAGCATTACTGTTATCCATGCCGTCAATCTTGGCAAGGCTGCCTTTCTCGCTGTAGAGAAACCGAATGGCTATCCATTCAGCGAAGTAGTGAAAAAAGGTTCGGATGATTTCCATTGCTCACTGGGCAAGTATATCTCGCAGTACGGTATGTTCTGGCAGATACCTGTGCCTTGGGTGGATGAAGCCATCAGGCATTATTCTGAGGAGTCTTTCCCGCAACTGGGCATCGGGGCATACATTGCCGCCGGTTATTGTGCCAACATTCTCGCGAACCTTGCGGAAGACAAGGAGGTGAAATACTTCCCCAAGTTTTATCTCTCGCCATTGTTGGAAGAGATATGATTGCGATTATATCATCTGATAGTTCGTGGCATGAAACAGTGCCTCGGCAATGTTCTTCACGCCAAGCTTGGCGAAAAGGTTGCGCTTGCAAGCCTTTATCGTATCCACCGACTTGCATAGTCGGTCGGCAATATCATTCATCGTGTAACCTTGGGCAGACAATCTCAAAACATCTCGCTCAGTCTCGCTCAAGGTTATGCCTTCTTTCTTTTTCCACTTATGGCGCAATGTGGAATATTCAAAATAGCTACGCTCACCATTCTTCTGCATGATGATGTGTCCCGGTTCATCGGTTGCTGCCAATGATACGGTGCAGAGGGCAAGCCAGACTCTTCCATCATCAGAAAGAAGTATCGGAGTGAGGTGATGATGAATCAATCGGCTATGTCTGCCATTGGTAAGATGAAAGTCGTACGAGATGGTATAGTCCAGTCGGTCGCCCACAGGCAATTCGTTGAAAAGATCAAACCCCTTCTTGTTCACTTCGAGAAGCATCTGCAGGTCGGCATCCGGAACATGGTCTATATACATCTGATAGCCAGCCTCCATCAATTGCTCGGGTTCCAATCCGCAGAGATAAGCGAGGTTATCTGATGCATAGATAAAGTCCTGATGAAAATAGTCGATGATATAGACGCACTGGTAGGTGCTGCGGGCAAAAGCCTTTGCCGCATTCACCAACAATTCTATCTTGTCATAATCTTCCTTGCTGATATATTCCACCTTATTGGAATGGAGGAAGAATTTTTCTGTTTCTTTATTCATAAGCTATACAGAATAGTATCCTTTCAGCTTGCAGGCGAACCCCACATGCTCATTTGCCTGCAAAAGTACTGTATTTTCCGCAATTATGGCCCTACGACATGGTTTTTATTACACATCATTATATTCATGTTTTTCCCATCATTATGCCGAAAAAGAAAAAAGCAGCTACGATTTGTCGTAACTGCCTTGCTCAATGTGGACCAGCTAGGGCTTGAACCTAGGACCTCCAGATTATGAGTCTGTTGCTCTAACCAACTGAGCTACAAGTCCAATGAATCAAAGATGATTCGTGTGTGCAAAATTACAAAGTTTTTTTGAGATTTCCAAATGTATCGCAGATTTTTTAGAATACGAGACATTACTTTTACTGCAGGCGCGTCGGATACACACGGAAAAGATGAAACCGCAAGACCCGAAAAGATAGGAAGCAGGTCGTCTGGGTATTGAAGGAAAAAGCCGCAAGCGAGGTATAGATCCTGCTTGCGGCTTGATGGTTATTACTCAGTTCCCTTTACCAAGGGAATAGTAGTCTTACTCGGCGGGAGTCGGCGTCTCCACAGAGGCCTCGTCCTGTTTCATTTCCTGGCTGGCGAAGTCGATGACGTTCTTACGATTGGCAACGATGCGGTCATGCTCCTCCTGAGATCCAACGATGAGCTTCTGCCACTGTCTCAAGCCCGTACCAGCCGGGATGAGGTGTCCACAGATGACATTCTCCTTCATACCCTCAAGGAGGTCGGACTTACCACGGATAGCAGCCTCGTTGAGTACCTTCGTCGTCTCCTGGAAGGAAGCGGCACTCATGAAGCTCTTCGTACCAAGGGCAGCACGGGTGATACCCTGGAGAACCTGCGTGGCCGTAGCAGAGCGCGTGTCGCGGACCTGTACCTGACGGAGGTCACGACGCTTCAGCATACTGTTCTCGTCGCGCAACTTGCGCACGGTGATGATCTGACCTACATAGAGCGATTCGGAGTCACCCTTGTCAGTGACCACCTTCTTACCCCAGATACGGTCGTTCTCAGCAGCAAAGTCGAGCTTGTCCACCAAATCCAACTCCAGGAAGGTGGTGTCGCCCGGATCGTTGATCTGTACCTTGCGCATCATCTGGCGAACGATGATCTCGAAGTGCTTGTCATTGATCTTCACACCCTGCAGACGGTACACATCCTGTACCTCGTTGACGATATACTCCTGAACAGCCGTGAGACCCTTGATGGCAAGGATATCGGCCGGCGTGATGACACCGTCAGAGAGTGGCGTGCCAGCACGCACAGCATCATGCTCCTGGACAAGGATCTGCTTGGAGAGGCTGACGAGATACTTGCGCTGCTCGCCCGTCTTCGACGTGACGATAATCTCGCGATTACCACGCTTCACCTTGCCCAACTCAACCTCGCCATCGATTTCGCTGACTACAGCAGGGTTGGACGGGTTGCGAGCCTCGAAAAGCTCCGTGACACGAGGCAGACCACCAGTGATATCACCAGCACCACCCACAGAACGCGGAATCTTGACCAACGTCTGACCCGTGGTGATGAGCGTACCCTCGGTGAGGGTCGTCTCCAAGTGACCACCCACAGGGAGGTTGTAAGATCCCAGGATATCGTTGGCGGCATAGTGACCATCGGCCTGCTTCTCAGCGTCCTCAGCCACAATATCGACCGTCGGTATGCGGTTCTTGTCCTTAGACTCGGTGATAATGCGTTCCATAAGACCCGTAGCTTCATCGGTCTCGGTACGGTAGGTGATGCCATCAACAACATCGCGCAGATGGATCTTACCCTTATACTCGCTGACGATGACTGCATTGAACGGGTCCCACTTACAGATCAAGTCGCCCTTCTTCACCTTGTCGCTCTGCTTGAAGTAGAGCGTGGCACCATAGGGGACATTCTCCGTCGAGAGCACGATGTTCGTATTGACATCGACAAAGCGGACCTCGCTCAGACGGCTGACGACCATGCGGCAAGCCTTCTCCTCATCATCAATGAAGGGAACAGTACGCAACTCGTCAAACTCCAGCTTGCAATCGTTCTTGGCTACAATCTTCGCATTGGCAGCGGCGTTACCAGCCACACCACCGGCGTGGAATGTACGGAGCGTAAGCTGGGTACCCGGCTCACCAATAGCCTGGGCGGCAATCACACCGACAGCCTCGCCCAACTGCACCATACGGGCGGTAGCAAGGTTGCGGCCATAACACTTCATACAGACACCCTTCTGGCTCTCACAAGTGAGCACTGATCGGATCTCGACCATCTCAATGGGAGATTCCTCGATAGCGCGCGCCTTGTCCTCTGTGATCTCCTCGCCAGCAGCCACGATGACCTCGTTGGTGCTGGGATGAATCACGTCGTGGACGGAGACACGACCCAGGATGCGCTCGGAGAGAGAAGAGATGACCTCATCACCGTTCTTCAAAGCACGACACTCCAGACCACGCAATGTGCCACAGTCCTCCTCGGTGATGATCACGTCATGAGAGACATCGACCAGACGACGGGTGAGGTATCCAGCATCGGCTGTCTTCATAGCCGTATCAGCCAGACCCTTACGGGCACCATGGGATGCGATAAAGTATTCGAGCACGCTCATACCCTCCTTGAAGTTGGAGAGGATAGGATTCTCGATAATCTGTGCGCCCTCGGCACCAGCCTTCTGAGGCTTGGCCATCAGACCACGCATACCAGCGAGCTGGGCAATCTGGTCGGCAGAACCACGGGCTCCGGAGTCGAGCATCATATAGACGGCATTGAATCCCTGGTCAGCCTCGGTCATGTGCTTCATCACAGACTGCTTGAGGTTGTTGTTGACGTGGGTCCAAGCATCAATCACCTGGTTGTAGCGCTCCTTGTCGGTGATGAAACCCATACCGTAGTTGGCACGCACCTGATCGACCTCATCCTGACCCTTCTGCACGATCGCTTCCTTCTCATCAGGCACGATAATGTCGTCGAGGTTGAAGGAGAGACCCGCGAGGTAAGCCATACGATAACCGAGGTTCTTGATACCATCAAGGAACTCGCAGGCACGGGCCATACCGACAGCTTTGATAACGTCGGCGATCAAGCCGCGGAGACTCTTCTTGGAGATGATACCATTGAAATAGCCGATCTCATCCGGCACGATCTGGTTGACGATGATACGACCTACGGAAGTCTCTACCATTCGGTCGGTGAGCACACCATCGACAAGGTCCTTCACGCGGACGTTGACCTTGGCATGGAGATCGCACTTGCCCTCGTTACGGGCAATGAGGGCCTCCTCAGGACCATAGAAAGTGAGTCCTTCGCCGAGTGCACCCGGACGCAGTTTCGTGATATAATAGAGACCAAGCACCATATCCTGCGAAGGAACGGTGATAGGAGCACCATTGGCCGGGTTGAGGATGTTGTGGCTCTGGAGCATCAACATCTGTGCCTCCAGGACAGCCTCGTTGCTCAAAGGCAAGTGGACAGCCATCTGGTCGCCATCGAAGTCAGCATTGAAAGCCGTACAAGCCAGCGGGTGGAGCTGGATAGCCTTACCCTCGATGAGCTTCGGCTGGAAAGCCTGGATACCGAGACGGTGGAGCGTCGGTGCACGGTTGAGGAGCACAGGGTGGCCCTTCATCACGTTCTCGAGGATATCCCAGATGACAGACTCGCGGCGATCCACAATCTTCTTTGCGCTCTTCACCGTCTTGACGATTCCGCGCTCAATGAGCTTGCGGATGATAAACGGCTTGTAGAGCTCGGCAGCCATCAGGGTCGGCAGACCACACTCTCCCATCTTCAACTCCGGACCGACGACGATCACCGAACGGGCAGAATAGTCCACACGCTTACCGAGCAAGTTCTGACGGAAACGACCCTGCTTACCCTTCAGCGAGTCGGAAAGCGACTTCAGCGGACGGTTGCTCTCACTCTTGACGGCAGACGACTTACGGGAGTTGTCAAACAAGGAGTCAACAGCCTCCTGCAGCATACGCTTCTCGTTGCGGAGGATCACCTCAGGGGCCTTGATCTCCATCAGTCGCTTCAAACGGTTGTTGCGGATGATGACACGACGATAGAGGTCGTTGAGGTCGGATGTGGCAAAACGACCACCATCAAGGGGAACAAGCGGGCGCAGGTCAGGAGGCGTGACAGGGACGATCTTCATGATCATCCACTCCGGACGGTTGATGCCCTTCGACTGATTGAAGGCATTGACAACCTGCAGACGCTTCAAAGCCTCCGTCTTGCGCTGCTGGCTAGAGTCGTTGGCTGCACGCTCACGCAACTCACCAGCAAGGAGGTCAAGACCCGTCACACCATTAACATCCTCACGAGACAGCTCGCAGAGGAGATCGTAGATAGCCTCCGCACCCATCTTGGCGATAAACTTCTTGGGGTCATCGTCGGGCAGGAGCTCATTGGTCTCGGGCAACTTGTTGTCAACTATATTGATGTACTCATCCTCGCTGAGCAAGTCGAGTTTCGTGGAACCGTTAAGCGGTTCGTCGTTGGCATCCTTCATGCCCTCGACCACACCCGGCTGGATAACGATATACTTCTCGTAGTAGATGACCTGCTCCAGTTTTTTGGTAGGCAGACCCAACAGATAACCGATCTTGTTGGGAAGGCTGCGGAAATACCAAATATGGGCTACGGGCACGACCAACTCAATATGGCCGGCGCGCTCACGACGCACCTTCTTCTCCGTCACCTCGACACCACAACGGTCGCAGACGATTCCTTTATAACGGATACGCTTGTACTTGCCACAGGCACACTCATAGTCCTTCGTCGGACCGAAGATGCGCTCGCAGAACAGACCGTCGCGCTCGGGCTTATATGTACGGTAGTTGATGGTCTCCGGCTTCGTCACCTCACCATAGGAGTTTTCCAAAATCTCCTCAGGAGAAGCGAGGCCGATGGTAATCTTCGAGAAATTACTCTTAACTTTATTGTCTCTTTTAAAAGCCATGTTCTACTTTCTGTATTTGGGGTGTACGTTTAATCCAGTTTGATGCTCAGTCCAAGGCCGCGAAGCTCATGGAGCAGGACGTTGAGCGACTCGGGGATACCCGGCGTAGGCATCGGGTCGCCCTTGACGATGGCCTCATAGGCCTTGGAACGTCCCACGACGTCATCAGACTTGACGGTAAGAATCTCTTGCAGCACATGGGATGCGCCAAAGGCCTCGATGGCCCAGACCTCCATCTCTCCGAAGCGCTGTCCACCAAATTGAGCCTTACCACCGAGCGGCTGCTGGGTAATCATACTGTACGGACCAATGGAGCGGGCGTGCATCTTGTCCTCGACCATGTGGCCGAGCTTCAGGAAGTAAGTGATACCCACCGTGGCCGGCTGGTCGAAGCGCTCACCCGTCTCGCCATCGTAGATATAGGTGGAGCAGAGGTTGGGGAGCCCGGCCTTGTCGGTCCACTCCTTCAAGTCCTCCAGCTTGGCACCATCGAAGATCGGGGTGGCAAACTTCACGCCCAGACGCTTTCCTGCGGCACCGAGAATAGCCTCGAAGATCTGTCCGAGGTTCATACGCGAAGGCACACCCATCGGGTTGAGGACCAAGTCCACGGGACGACCATCCTCGAGGAACGGCATGTCCTCCATGCGCACGACCTTGGAGACGATACCCTTATTACCGTGACGACCGGCGAGCTTGTCACCGACCTGGATCTTACGCTTCTTGGCAATATATACCTTGGCGGTCTGGAGCACACCTGAGGGCAGCTCGTCACCAATGGTGATGGCAAACTTGCGACGCTTCATCTCTGCGTCGAGTTGCTTGTACTTACGGATATAGTTCATGATGAGGCGCTGGATGAGCGAGTTGGTGTGCTCATCGTCCGTCCATCCGCTACTCTGGATGCCCTCATAGTCGAGGTTCTTCAGCGCAGCCATCGTAAACTTGTTGCCCTTGGTGATGATCTCGGCATTGGAGTAGTCCTTCACGCCCTGGCTCACCATGTCCTCAGTCAGCTCCAGCAACTTCTCCACGAGAATATCCTTCAGGTCCTCGTTCTTGGCCTCATACTCCTCGTCGATCTTCAGCAGTGTCTGGCGATCCAGGCGCTTGCTCTCCGTCGTCTTAGTTGCACGAGAGAAGAGTTTCTTGTCGATGACGACACCACTGAGCGACGGATTGGCCTTCAATGAAGTATCCTTGACGTCACCGGCCTTGTCGCCAAAGATGGCGCGGAGCAACTTCTCCTCCGGCGACGGGTCGCTCTCACCCTTCGGGGAGATCTTACCGATCATGATGTCACCAGGCTCCACACGAGCACCGACGCGGATCACACCATTCTCATCGAGGTCCTTGGTAGCCTCCTCGCTGACATTGGGGATATCGTTAGTAAACTCCTCCACACCGCGCTTCGTGTCGCGGACTTCCAGAGAATACTCATCGACATGGACAGAGGTGAGCACGTCGTCGCGCACCATACGCTCTGAGATAACGACGGCATCCTCGTAGTTGTAACCCTTCCAAGGCATGTAGGCGACCAGGAGGTTACGACCCAATGCGAGCTCACCATTCTCAGTGGCGTAGCCCTCGGTGAGGATGTCTCCCTTCTTCACGCGCTGTCCCTTGTTGCAGATAGGACGAAGGTCGATGACCATGTTCTGGTTCGTGCGGCGGAACTTCGGAATGCGATACTCCTTCAGTGCCGGTTCGAAGCTGACGAACTCATCATCCTCGGAGCGGTCGTAGAGGATACGAATGGTCGTGGCATCGACATACTCGATGACACCCTCGCCCTCGGCGGTGATCATCGTGCGAGAATCTTCGCAGACCTGCTTCTCCAGACCAGTACCGACAATCGGCGCATCGTTGTGCAGCAATGGCACGGCCTGGCGCATCATGTTACATCCCATCAGTGCACGGTGACCGTCATCATGCTCCAAGAAGGGGATAAGACCTGCCGAGACAGAAGCAATCTGCTGCGGAGCAACGTCCATGAGTGACACCTGATCAGGCGTGACGACAGGATAGTCGGCATCCTGACGACACTTCACGTAGTCGCGGATGAAACTGCCATCCTCCTTGAGCGGGGCATTGCCCTGACCGATGATTTTCTCCTCCTCCTCCTCAGCGGTGAGATAGACCACATGGTCGTTGTCCATATCAACCTTGCTATCGACAACGCTGCGATACGGCGTGACGATGAAGCCCAGGTCATTGATCTTGGCATAGAGACAGAGCGAGGAAATCAGACCGATGTTCGGGCCTTCAGGAGACTCGATTGGGCAAAGGCGACCATAGTGGGTATAGTGAACGTCACGGACCTCGAAACCTGCACGCTCACGGGAGAGACCGCCAGGACCCAGTGCGGAGAGACGGCGCTTGTGCGTCACCTCGGCAAGGGGGTTGGTCTGGTCCATAAACTGGCTCAGCGGGTTCGTACCGAAGAACGAGTTGATGACCGAAGAGATGGTCTTGGCGTTGATGAGGTCCGTCGGCTGGAACACCTCATTGTCGCGAACGTTCATGCGCTCACGGATGGTACGGGCCATACGAGCCAAACCGATAGAGAACTGGTTGGCAAGTTGCTCTCCCACCGTACGGACACGGCGGTTGGAAAGGTGGTCGATATCATCCACGGTCGCATTGGAGTTGATCAACTTGATGAGATACTTGATGATCTCAATGATATCCTCCTTCGTCAGGACGCGGACATCTGAATCGGTGGTCAGGCCAAGCTTCTTGTTGATACGATAGCGGCCTACCTCGCCCAAGTCATAACGCTTGTCAGAGAAGAAAAGGTTCTGGAATACCTCACGCGCACTGGCATCGTCGGCAGCATCGGCATTGCGCAGCTGACGATAGATGTAGTTGACGGCCTCGATCTCAGAGTGGCTCGGGTCCTTCTGCAAGGTATTGAAGATGATGGAATACTTATTGGCCATCTCCTCGTCCTTATGAAGCAGGATGGAAGACACACCACTCTCGAGAATGGCGTCAATATTGTCGGCAGTCAACTCAGTCTCACGTTCGACAACGATCTCGTTGCGCTCGATGGAAACAACCTCACCCGTATCCTCGTCGGCGAAATCCTCATTCCACGTCTTCATGACATTACCAGCCAACTTGCGGCCAATGGCATCCTTCAAATTCTTCTTAGTGACCTTCACGTCCTCGCAGAGGTCGAAGATCTGGAGAATGTCCTTATCAGTCTCATAACCGATAGCGCGAAGCATCGTCGTGACGGGCAACTTCTTCTTACGGTCGATGTAAGCAAACATCACATTGTTGATATCCGTAGAGAACTCGATCCAAGAACCCTTGAAAGGAATGATACGCGCGCTATAAAGCATCGTACCATTGGCATGCTGGCCCTGGCCGAAGAACACACCCGGTGAACGATGGAGCTGAGAGACGACCACACGCTCGGCACCATTGATGACAAACGTACCGTTGGCCGTCATATAGGGAATCGTACCCAGGAATACATCCTGGATAAAAGTGCCAAAGTCCTCGTGATCGGGATCCGTACAATAAAGTTTCATTTTGGCCTTCAAGGGCACACTATAGGTAAGTCCCCTCTCCAGGCACTCAGCGATGGTATAACGCGGTGGGTCTATGAAATAATCGAGAAACTCAAGGACGAAGTTGTTGCGCGTGTCCGTGATAGAGAAGTTTTCCGCGAACACCTTATAAAGTCCATCATTCTTACGCTCCTCGGGCGGTGTGTCCAGTTGCAAGAAGTCTGAGAACGACTTCAGCTGCACGTCAAGGAAATCGGGGTAAGGATAGGGATTCTTGACAGAGGCAAAGTTGACACGATTATTGATGATCTTTGTTGCCATATAATGTTTGAAATCTTATTGAATACGTCACAAGGACAATGATTGAGCAGACGCCCAAAAATATAGAAAGACATAAAATGGTTAGGACTCACCGACTGGGCAAATCCTAACCATTATAGCTTTTTCCAGAAAATCTGGAAATGAATTAGCAAATATTACTTGAGCTCAACCTTAGCGCCCTCAGCCTCGATAGCCTTCTTCAGGTTCTCAGCCTCGTCCTTTGACAAGCCCTCCTTCAGGGTAGAAGGAGCACCGTCAACGAGATCCTTAGCCTCCTTCAGGCCAAGACCACAAGCCTCCTTAACGGCCTTGACGACCTTCAGCTTGTTAGCGCCGACCTCGGCGAGAACTACGTTGAACTCAGACTTCTCCTCCTCAGCGGGAGCAGCACCAGCGGCGGCGGGACCAGCAACAGCAACAGCTGCAGCAGCCGGCTCAATTCCGTACTCGTCCTTCAGGACAGTTGCCAACTCGTTTACTTCTTTCACAGTGAGGTTTACCAACTCCTCTGCAATAGCTTTGATATCTGCCATTTTATTTTAATTTTTATTTTTTCTTAATTTATGAAAATGTTTTGACTTTAAATCGGTCTTTTCTTGTGATTAAAACCGTGATTACTCAGGACGCTCGCCTAAAGTCTTCAGCACACCATGGATGGTGTTTGCACCTGATTGGAGAGCAGAGACAACGTTCTTTGCCGGAGACTGCAGCAGAGCCACAACATCGGCGATAAGCTCGTTCTTGCTCTTGAGAGCTGCCAGCTCATCGAGTTTGTCAGCACCTACGAAGATGCTCTCCTCGGCGTAAGCAGCCTTCAATGCAGGGATACCCTGCTTCGTGTAGTCCTTCAGCAGCTTGGCTGGCGTGTTGGCAACTTCCGAGAAAAGGACAGCCGTATTGCCAGTTAGTGCAGAATAGAGACCTTCGTAATCAACCTCTGATGCCTCGAAAGCCTTGTGGAGAAGCGTGTTCTTCACAACGACCATCTTGATCTCGCTCTTGAAGCACTTGCGACGAAGATTGCTCGTGTCCTCAGCATTCAGACCCGTCACATCGACGAGGTAGAAATGAGGATACTGCTTCAGCTTCTCGCCAAGCTCGGTGATGATAGTATCTTTTACTTCTTTCTTCATTGTTTCTTGCTTTTAGCGTTACTCTGCCTGCTTCGTGTCGATTCTGACACCCGGGCTCATGGTGGAAGACATAAAGATACTCTTGATGTAAGTGCCCTTTGCAGCAGCCGGCTTCAGCTTGACAACCGTTGAGAGGAACTCACGAGCGTTGCCAGCGATCTGATCTGCAGACATGCTTGCCTTACCGATGGAAGTATGAATGATACCAGCCTTATCGACTTTGAAATCAATCTTACCCTGCTTGACCTCCTTGACGGCGGTAGCAACATCCATGGTAACAGTACCACTCTTGGGGTTAGGCATCAAACCACGGGGACCGAGGACGCGGCCCAAAGGACCAACCTTACCCATGCAGGAAGGCATCGTGATGATCACATCGACATCCGTCCATCCACCCTTGATCTTCTCAATATACTCATCGAGACCTACATAATCAGCACCAGCCTCCTTTGCAGCTGCCTCCTGATCGGGGGTGCAAAGACAAAGCACGCGCGTTACCTTTCCAGTACCATAGGGAAGCGAAACTACACCGCGTACCATCTGGTTGGCCTTGCGAGGATCTACGCCGAGACGTACATCAATGTCGAGGGAAGCATCAAACTTGACCTTGGTCATATCCTTGATCAGCTGAGCTGCCTCATCCAAAGTGTATGCCTTCCCTGCTTCAATCTTGTCGGCCACTGATTTTTGATACTTTGTCAGTTTACTCATCTTAATTGAAGTTTATTATTTATTCTCCAGGGAAGTCCCCTTTTACAGTGATACCCATACTGCGAGCAGTACCAGCAATCAGACGCATAGCTGACTCGATGGTAAAGCAATTCAGGTCGGGCATCTTTTCCTCAGCAATGGCGCGAACCTGTTCCCAGGTCACGCTCGCAACCTTCTTGCGGTTAGGCTCGCCGCTACCCTTCTTGCCTTTGGCGGCTTCGAGCAACTGCACAGCTGCGGGAGGCGTCTTGATGACAAAGCTGAAAGACTTATCCGTGTAGTAAGTGATTACGACAGGAAGCACCTTGCCAGCCTTGTTCTGGGTGCGGGCATTGAACTCCTTGCAAAATCCCATGATATTAATACCCTTGGAACCCAAAGCAGGACCAACGGGGGGAGAAGGATTCGCTGCACCACCTTTAATCTGTAATTTGATTAATCCAGCAACTTCTTTAGCCATTTCTTCTTGTGAATATTAAATGATTCAATATGGAAAGAGAGAACAACATCCGTAACAATGCTTATTCTTCTTTCGCCACTTGCATAAAACTAAGTTCCAAAGGATTCTGACGTCCGAATATCATGACCATTACCTTCAGTTTACGCTTCTCAGCATTCACCTCTTCGATGATGCCGTGGAAACCACTGAACGGTCCATCAGTCACCTTCACACTCTCACCCACCTCGTACGGCATCTCTGTAGCCTCTTGGACCTCAGACTCCTCGACAGTGCCAAGAAGTCTATTAAGTTCTGCCTTGCGAACGGGAGAAGGGTGCTCAGTTCCACCAAGGAAACCAAGAACATTAGGCATAAACCTCAAAGCTGCAGCTACTTCGCGAGTAAGATTGGCTTCTACGAGGACATAACCAGGGAGACTCATTCTCTCGGTCACATACCGCTTACCATCTCTCACGGTAGCATGCTTCTCCATAGGTATCAATACCTGAGACACATGATCTGCCAGCTTTGCGTTATGTCCCAATTCAGCATCGATGTATTCTTTCACCTTTGCCTCCTTGCCACTGATAGCGCGAAGCACATACCATTTCATTTCTGTTCCAGCCATCTCTTTGATGAAACTTTATCCAGGATAGACGAACTTCATAACAGTCTCGGACACAAAATCCATGGCCCACACAACCAACGCAATGACAAGGGAAGCAGATAAAACTATCATTGCACTGTGCGTAAGCTGGGCCCGACTTGGCCAAGTAGTCTTATGCGCAAGTTCATCGTAACAAGCCTTGCAGGAATTTACTATTGTTTGAAATACCTTAGACATAGTTTTATTCGTAAGCACGGGTTGGAGGGCTCGAACCCCCGACACCTGGTTTTGGAGACCAGTGCTCTACCAACTGAGCTAAACCCGTAGAAATTCCCCACCCCGAAGAGCGGGGAATTATTATCTGTTGAAGATTTACTTCACGTCGTCAAGGATTGAAGTGATCTGACCTGAGCCGACCGTGCGACCACCCTCGCGGATAGCGAAACGGAGACCCTCGTTCAGAGCGACCTTGTAGATGAGCTCAACCTCGATCTCAACGTTGTCACCAGGCATCACCATGTCAACGCCCTCGGGGAGCTTGATCTCACCCGTGCAGTCCATCGTGCGGAGATAGAACTGAGGACGATACTTGTTGCCGAACGGAGTGTGACGGCCACCCTCTTCCTTCTTCAAAACGTAGATGGAAGCCTTGAAGTGATCGTGCGGAGTGATAGCACCCGGGTGGACAACCACCATACCACGCTTCACCTCGTTCTTATCGATACCACGGAGGAGCAGACCGACGTTGTCACCAGCCTCACCCTCAGGCAGAGTCTTGCGGAACATCTCGACACCCGTGATGACAGACTTCTTGTCCTCACCAAGACCGAGCAGCTGAACCTCATCACCGATGTGGCACTTACCAGTCTCGATACGACCCGTAGCAACAGTACCACGACCCGTGATAGAGAACACATCCTCGACCGGCATCAAGAAGGGCTTATCGACCTCACGCATCGGCTCCTCGATCCACTCATCAACAGTATCCATCAGCTCGACAACCTTGTCAACCCACTTGTCAACACCATTGAGAGCGCCGAGAGCAGAGCCACGAATAATAGGAGTATCCTCCTCATAACCGTACTGCTCGAGGATCTCACGAACCTCCATCTCAACGAGGTCAAGCATCTCCTCGTCATCAACGAGGTCACACTTGTTCAGGAAAACGACCAAGCGCGGCACGTTTACCTGGCGAGCCAACAGCACGTGCTCACGTGTCTGGGGCATAGGACCGTCGGTAGCGGCAACAACGAGGATAGCACCGTCCATCTGAGCAGCACCAGTAACCATGTTCTTCACATAGTCGGCGTGACCCGGGCAGTCTACGTGTGCGTAGTGACGCTTGTTGGTCTCATACTCGATATGTGCGGAGTTAATGGTGATACCACGCTCTTTCTCCTCAGGAGCGTTATCAATCTGATCGAAAGACTTAACATCCTCACCGGTGCCCAAGCGCTCGTGGAGCACGAGGGAGATGGCGGCGGTCAGCGTAGTCTTGCCGTGGTCAACGTGACCAATCGTACCAATGTTTACGTGCGGTTTGGTGCGCACGAATTCTGCTTTAGCCATAGCTTTCCTTTATTTTATTTAAATGAATAATCTTTTGTGCTTTTATCTGCTTCACACACAATCGCCAAAAGAGCTGTAACTGAGAGTTGAACTCAGGACCTCTTCCTTACCAAGGAAGTGCTCTACCACTGAGCTATTACAGCATTTCTGACTCAAAAGAGCGGAAAACGGGGCTCAAACCCGCGACCCCCAGCTTGGAAGGCTAGTGCTCTATCAACTGAGCTATTTCCGCGTTTTGTGTGGGTGGTGATGGATTCGAACCACCGAAGCTAGAAGCAGCAGATTTACAGTCTGCCCCATTTGGCCACTCTGGAAACCACCCAAACCGAAGTAATCTTTGCAGCCGCTTGACCGTTCAGACTATCTGTCGGAAAACGGCTGCAAAGATACGGCTATTTTTTGATACCTCCAAATTTTAGAGGAACTTTTTTATAGATTTCTTTGTTTTTCCTTGAACTTGGTGAGTTGAACCTTCATTGCGTCCAGACAAAGATCCACACCTTCCTCAAACGTGTCGCACGTTTTCTCCACGAAAAGTGTATTGCCTGGTGCAGTTACCGTCAGACTGGTCGTCTTGTTCAATGCGGCAGCAGGTTTCTCCACCTTCAATTGCACCTCTACTTTCTGAATGTCTTCGTAAGACTTCTGCAGTTTCTCTACTTTCTTGTTGATGAATTCCTGCAGTTTTTCGGTAGCGTCGAAATGTATCGACTTGATTCTGATCTCCATAGTTACCTCCATTTTAAAGGTGTTCGTAATTCAAGCCCTGGGATGGGCTTCGTTATATGCTCTCTTCAATTGCTCAAAGGTCGTATGCGTATAAATCTCTGTTGTAGCAAGAGACGCATGACCGAGCAACTTTTTTACGCTTTCCAGTCCTGCTCCATGATTGAGCATCGAGGTTGCGAAGGTGTGCCGAAGCACATGAGGCGAACGCTTGCCAAGCATAGGAACACTTCCTAAAGCCGCCTTGACTCGCTTCTCGACCTGCGAGCGGTTGATACGAGTGCCTTTCTTCTGAAGAAGGAAAGCCTCAGACTGCTTCTCCGCAATCTCAGCATCGCGTTTGGCGCGATAGATCGTTACCGCTCTCGCCACCTCTTCTCCGAAAGGTATAACACGCTGCTTGCGACGTTTTCCCGTCACCTTCAGTTCACCGTTGATAAGGCTGACGTCTTTGTCATCGAGACCCACCAGTTCGGCCAACCGAATGCCCGTCTCATAGAATACGATGAGTATCGTACGTGTAAGACAACTGTCATAGTCGTCTCCCCACTTGATCGGGTCAAGCAACTTGTCCATCTCCTTATCGCGGACAAAGTTTGGCAAGGGGCGCTGCTTCTTTGGACCCTGAATCATGCTGACAGGATCGGCTTCTACCAGTCCTCGTCGTAAAGCCCAGCGGTAGAAGGCTCTAACCGCACTGAGCTTAAGATTAACAGTGGAAGGGCTCTCGCCCGCAACCATCAGTTGTCCTATCCAGCCGCGCACAATGTCGGAATCGATGGTAAGCCAACTAAGTGGCTCCTCCATCGTCTCAAAGTAGTCTTTTAGGCTTCGCAACGCCCGTCCATAGTTGTCCACCGTGGACTGAGAGTAATTGCGTTCCAGCCTCAGATACTCCAGAAATTCTTCCTTCATCATCGCGCCACGCCCTTTCTAAGCTAATTAGGCTACGAAGTTATGGAAAAAAAATCAAACTACCAAATTTTGACGGAAGTTTTTTACTGCTCAGCGTCGCGGAGCTTCTGCACATAGATGGCATGCTCCATCTTCAAGCGCTTCTTCACAGAAGGCTTAACGAACTGCTGACGAGCGCGCAGCTCCTTCGTGACACCTGTTCTTTCAAACTTTCTCTTGAACTTCTTGAGAGCTCTCTCGATGTTCTCACCGTCCTTAACTGGTACAACAATCATGTTTTGCTTTTGTAAATTTTAAATGATTTGACTTAAACGACGCTTGCGCGCCAATTTGCGGGTGCAAAGTTACGACTTATTTTGCATCCCACCAACACTTTAAGCATTTTTTTAGGCCTTCTTCGACAATTGCGTCCCCCTATGCATCAATTACTCCCCAATCATCCTCCAGAGAGTTCTGGCAGGCCTAGAGACGGGTGATAGTAGAAACTCAGAAAAGACACAATAGAAGATCTATAACTAATAACAACTTAGATTGCCAATTACAAAAGCCCACAGCCATCATCAAAGCTGAGAGACTTCAGCTGTATTGAGAAAGCCTGATGGCATAGTTATGGTAATGGGCAATAATCATGAAAGAGGGCCTCCATACGAATCTGCATATTACAAGGAATAGCATATATATATAATGAGAAGAGCCTCCAAGCATATTGCTCGAAGGCTCTCCTGTTGA
>OWIJ01000557.1_pt1 | contig 28162 bp, 21 predicted proteins | sample 1732821 | NCBI WGS metagenome assembly OWIJ01 (sample SAMN05065759, study PRJEB22554) | human gut metagenome | biome: ENVO:2100002; feature: ENVO:00000062; material: ENVO:00002003 | host: Homo sapiens | place: USA | reverse complement strand
CTTCTAGCTTCGTCGGCAGCGTCAGATGTGTATAAGAGACAGGACGATATTCTCCAGCAACCCATACGTTGTCGTTTTCCTTGAATACGGTTTGGGATGGAGGATTCATCATTGACTTTCCGTCTCGTTCAATACCCAAGATCAGACAAGCGTTCTTATCCCGAATGTCAGACTGTTGAATAGATCGCCCGATCAACGGAGAGTCTGGTTCAATATTAAATTGCTCTATTTTGATATTATTATTAAAGCTTTGCGCCAACTGATCTCTATATTCTTTGTCCTGTTTTTGTATTATCTCCTGGAAAAGATCCAATTCCTCATCCGTACCAACAATTATAATCTTATCAAAAGGATAAAGGCGTTCCTCTCCTCTAGGTATATTGATTTGTCGTTCACCTCGAATGATGGAAACGATATTTATTCCATATTTTTGACGGAAGTTGATCTCTTTCAAACTCCGGCCGACAATGGAGGATTCTTGGCCAACAACGAAATCCATCAAGTGCAAATCATTGAAAGGCAAAGATTTCAAGATATTATCAGTCAAAGGACTTCCAATGTTTGAGTCCGTTGTTTTCCCGTTGAAGTTGTCAATAAATCTTTTCTCGATCGAGAGAGAACGCTTTTTCAGTTTTTTGGATAAAATAATCATTAGCAATATCAACAGGGTGATAATAAATCCAACACCAGATGCTACATTAAATATATGGACTATGACTGGCATTAGAATACTTGCGCAAAGGAGCAGCTTTATCGCTATCAAAGAAACCAATGGTCCCCGGTTGAATTTACTATCATTCCATAATTTCAGGAATTCAGGAGAATGATTCTTCTTCATAATGATAGCCCAAAGAAAAGGTAATATAATGGCCAAAATAATAGATAAGCTCAATAGAGCCCCTTTGAAGCCTAATATGTTCTCGCGAATAATTGGATTTACATAAGTGAAAAATATGATAATACTGAATATTGTCAATACTGTATATAGTATTACATCTAGTAACATAGATTTCAACAGCTTATTCCATGTACTTTTATGTTTGACCGTGTTGGATCCGGAAGAATAACGGTTCAACATTAGTTTTATAGATGAAGGCAAATAATTGTCAATCAATTGATAGACCGGGGTCGCCATGCGAATCATATAAGGAGTAAGAAATGTTGTAACGACTGATACAGCGACAATAACAGGATACAGATAATCGTCTGTTACCTTTAAGCTAACTCCCAATGAAGCGATAATAAACGCAAATTCACCTATTTGGGTCAGAGAGAATCCTGATTGTAGAGCTATCTTTAATGGCTGTCCGGACAAGAGGACACCAAGACTCCCAAAAAAGATTTGCCCAATGATAACCAATATGGTTAAGATGCAGATTGGGACAAGGTATTCAATCAATAAATCCGGTTGTATCATCATGCCTACAGAAACAAAAAATATGGCCGCAAACAGGTCTTTTACCGGTTTTACCAATTTTTCTATCTTCTCGGCCTCAATGGTTTCAGCCAATAACGATCCCATAACAAAAGCTCCTAACGCAGAGGAGAATCCCGCTTTAGCCGCAATCATAACCATACCTAAACAGAAGCCTAATGCTATGATTAATAAGGTTTCGTCGTTAAGAAATGGCTTAATCTTTTTAAGAAAACTTGGAATCAGATAGATTCCGAGTAATGACCAAAATATAAGAAACGCTCCTAACTTTAGAATACTTTCCAGCATTTCCATTCCTTCGACTTGCTTGCTGACTGCTAAGGTTGAAAGCAAGACCATCAAAACTACGGCCACTAAATCTTCGACCACCAAGACGCCTAATACTACTCCTGTAAATTTTTGCCCTCTGAGTCCCATGTCATCGAACGCCTTGAATACGATAGCGGTGGATGACATAGAAAGCATACCGCCTAAAAATATACTGCTTAGATGCGAGAAGCCAAGCGCGTTTCCTGCAGTATAGCCTAGAAACATCATTCCGGAGACTATGGTTATAGAGGCGATAACAGCTGTACCTCCTACGGTCATCAACTTCTTGAAAGAGAATTCTAATCCCATAGCAAACAAAAGAAAGATGACGCCTATATCTGCCCATATTTTTATATTGGTAGGATCGGATACCGTTGGTATATAAGGTACGGCGGGCCCGGCAAGAATGCCAGCGACAATATACCCCAAAACGACAGGTTGTTTCAAGCATTTAAAAATCAATGTAATTATTCCCGCCGCAATCAATATAACCGCCAAGTCGGAAATAAGAGGTGCAATTTCAGACATGTTATTCATTATTTTGTGCTCGCAAATTTACATATTAACTTAGAACCATGTTGGGATAAAACAAAAGTACTCTTGTCCTAAAAACATATATGGGAAATATTCCAGGACAACCGCAGCAAATTCCTCCTCCCCCCAAGAGCTTTATCTTAACAGCATGAATACACCAATATCTATAAGCGGCAGTTTACGAGATATAAAAAAAGGGTCTTCATTGCTGAATACCCTTTCTTGGTGATCCGCCTGGGATCCGAATCTTATCTATAAATCACTGATTATCAGTCTAATTTGAGGCATTATCTTTTTAATCCTCCGATTCCACCTTGTGACAGTTTCCGCATTATACTTGGGTCTAACCAACAATTCTGTTATTTTCAAGTGCGAAGATACTAAAAAAATTGGGAATATTAAAGATTAATGTCACAAAGATATCAGAAAGAACTGATAATTTTTCTTTCGGCAGTCTTGTTGTCTGTCGGTTTGTATTGGTTAAAGAACTTTGATGAGAATGTTTTCCGATCTAAAAGGAAAAGAAGATTTATCCAGAAAACAACCTCAGGAGATTCAAGATTCATTGAACAACTGATACCTTATTGAAAATCGGCATTTATCTATTGGTTATTCAGTGGTCAGGCCGTTCATGTGACAATCCGTCTTTTTCAAACGGAATGAGAATACCAATTTTGACATTTCGGTTACCTCTAACAATGAACCCCAAATAAAGAGGACAAAAGTCAAAACTCAATTTTAGCCCAGATGGGCTTTTGATTTGAAACTTGAGTATCCTTACAGGCTAAAAGAAGAGTCATATCATTACTCAAAACAGAGCTTGATACGACTCTTTTAGGTCTTGTAGTTACAATCTGTAACTTTTCGGAGAGGTCATTTTAGTTTTGTACACCCTCATCCACTTCTTTTGTCTACCGGAACTATCGGTACGACCGCAGCGCACATTCACCATACGTGTCACAGACGGCACGAAAAGTGAGGCACGGACATTGCCGGTTGTTATTATGCCATTTGTTCAGTCTGCCAAGCTTCTTTGTACCCATTTTGTAACATCCTTTCTATGTCGCTCTCTTTGTACAACACTTTACCGCCAAGTTGGATGTAGGGCAACTTACCCTCATTCCGATATTCCTGCAAGGTTCTGCGGCTGATTTTCAACCTTTCGGAAAGTTCCCGGTCGGAAAGAAAACGCTCTCCATTTAACATCGGACGATAGCTTCGGGATAAACTGCCCAGTCTTTCCACCATGTGATCAAGCGTTCGGAAGAAAGAGAGGATGTCTTCATCTTCTTTCATAATCAGTTTATTCATACTTGCTTCTCCTTTCTTTTTTGAATAAGGGGAAGTATCCCCTGTATGTCTTCTACCCTATAATAAATCTTGTGACCGATCCGGCTGTATGCCAAGGTCCCATTGTCACGGAATGTTTGCAGGGTACGGGTACTTACGCCAAGCCGAAGGCAGGCATCCTGGCTGTCCATCCACTCCCCCATTTTTCGTTCACCGTGCATTTTGCAGATCTCATCCGTAATCCGTGCCATATCCTTCAGGCGCTGTAACATCCGGTCAAATGTTTGGGCTTCGATAGCGACGATTTCCATAAGCGTATTCAATTGATTTGGAGCAAATATAAGGAGAACGCAAATCCTGTTCCAAGCGATTGTCTTCAGATTTCATTAAATGTCATCAGATGTCAAAGCAAGAGAACGAAAGGATATATCACGAATGTATTTATCACATAAAAGAGGATAAATATAAAACACACGAATTGGACACCGGTACTAATGGAAAGACGCACACACTCAAAAGGGGAACACGATCCGAAAACAAGGAAAACGAAAACAATGCAGATTGGAGGGAACTGAAGTCCTATACATCTCATGAAGTCCGGATATTCTTGACAGTAGATTTATCTGGCCCGTTTTATCATTATCCGTTTCCATGCAGAAATAGTCCCGCAAAAAACAAGGGGAACATATATATCGTTTATGCGTCATGTCGGTCACAGTTAGTCCTATAATCTATCATCAAATCAAAGCCGTTTGTCCGGGCGTTTATTTCCATGAATATTTTCCCCGACTTTAGTCGCAAGGAAAATATTCATGGAAAGCGAAGCCGGAATGCCCGTGACAATAAGGCTTTGATTTATTTTTGATTATAGGAGTAACTTCTTGAGAAAAACATTATATTACAAGGCGCATAAAAATGTATTTCCGATGGATTCCCACACATTTCTTACCCGATCCTCACTACGTCTGGCAAACTTCGATTAACTGGTTTATATCCTTTTTTTCTAAAATTATTCTGTTGAGCTTCTTATATTATCCCTTTGGTGTATTTGCACAAAAAAGATTTTTCCATAACAGGAAAAACTTTTGTAGAAGAATATACAATACCAAGTCATATAGCAAAATCCTCTCTAGGAGAAATCAAATTGTTTAATTGCCTTGATAGGAATATGGATATACAGTTAATTATTAATATATTAGATCCCAATAAGGTCCAAAAATGAAAGCGATCCCGCAGCCTTACGGCCCAAGATAGGCCGACTGATCATGGCGGATTTTCCACCATGTGAACAATCAAATAGTCTCTATTGTTAAAATAATATAAAAATAGGGGGGGGGTAATTTTTATTTAGCCTTTTATTCCATTTCTAAATACGGAATATATTCATAATTTTGGGGGTGGTTTATAAAAAATATAACCTCTCAAAAAGAATAAAAGACAAGCGCTGGAATGTTTACGGAGCATATCGCTGATTAATATAAAAGTGCTTTTCATTATCCATTTTGAAACTATTATCAATTTTATAATAAACAATAAGTATGGATAAGCACATTATTGGAAAGAACGCTGGGATCTTATGGCGTTTCCTAAGCACAGACGCGCATAAAAAGTGGCAACTGGCGGAAGTTAAAAAAGGCACTGGGCTTGATGATATGGAGCTGGCCAGCGCGATCGGATGGTTGGCACGTGAAGATAAAATCCAGTTTGAGCTACAACAGTTAAACGGGAAAGATAAAAAAGCATATGTATATCTTATGCTAAACGTGTATTTCTAAATCTAAAAACAAGAGGATGTGTCAAAACTCAATTTTAGCCCAGATGAGCTTTTGATTTGAAACTTGAACATCCTTAAAGACAAAAAGAAGAGTCGTATCATTACTCAAAAACAAAGCTTGATACGACTCTTTTAGTTTTTGTTGTTACAATCTGTAATTTTTCGAAGAGGTCATTTTAGTTTTGACACATCCTCTTATGCTTTGTACGCTCCAAGTACGAAAATAAAGCGATATCGCAGTCTTATATCCTAAATGCAGTCTACGGGGTATCATACGAAAAAGCCCCGATACCGCTGATGGGTACCGGGGCTTTGAGATTTATTTTAGGTAATTGAAGTGTGGTTTATCGTACGATTACTTTCTCCGTGCGCTCCCGCTCGCCATCGCTCGCATAGATCATGTAGATGCCGGCGGGGAGGTCGAAGCCATACTGGGTGCTGTTGACCGAGAAGCCGCGTACTTGCGAGCCGCTTAGGCTGAACGCCTTGATCTCCTTCACCGGGCGAATGGCGGAGACGATCACCCGGCCTCTCTGCGTGGATTGTATTGAGATGGCGTTGTCAAGCTCCGAGCCAGGTTCGCTGTCGCGCAGGTAGTAGCGTCCATGGCTGTCACCACCTATTGTCATGCTGTGGCTGTCGCCCTCCATCTTGACGCTCTTTCCTGTATGGGCATCATACAGGTAGAGCGGGTTGGCCGAGCGGCTCAAGCCGTTTATGGTGATTGTCACCTCCTCCCTTGAGTCATTGTACAGACCCAATCCGATGTTGTCGATGCTCTTCACGGCGTTCACCTGTGCCGCCAAGCTGCCCGCGACGGTGTAGACCATGGGCGCGTCCAGCTCGGAGTCTAGCAGAACCACGGCGTCCTCATCCGCCTTATAGCCGTTGTCGGCCCGGTCGGAGGTCGATAGTGTCGCTACGCTCTTTATCTCGCCTCTCTCCGCGGTGATGGTGATGACCGGGTTGGTGGCGGAGGCGGATTTGGTGGTCGCCTCGATCGCAGCTACTTCGGTTGCCGACATCATGTCGGGGGTGAAGGTGATGCTCTTCGTTTCTGCACTAGCCTTAGCCTCTTCTTTCAGCTCCACGAAGAATGCTTGCATCGGGGCTACCGTGCCATTCTTGCTTTCACCATCAAAGCCTACGTCCGGTGTGCCTACCGCGGCATCCGTTGCGCCGTTTGTCAATGTCCAGTATTTGGGGGCTAATACCTCTTCATTTCCTTTCAAGAAGGCAACCATATTCAGATACGTCATGAACGGATTACCTACCAAGAAGTGGGTACCGTCACCATCTACGTCCTCATCCAATGGAAGTGTATATTTACCTTCTGTAAACTCTACCAATTTGCCGGAATTAGTTTTGTCCAATCCCTCACCACTTCGCAAAGAGGATTTGGCCTCATACGCATACCCCGTGTCTGCTTTCGGAAGACGTACCAAGGCTGTTCCTCCATCACTATCTGTAGTCGGAACATTCTCTACGCTCAGATAGAAACCTTTACCGATCGTGTAAGGAACTCTTACGTCATTGTATTCGATGCTCCAGTTGGATTGAACGGCTGCTACCTCTTCAGCTCCCGTATTACCATCTGTAGGATTTTGCGGGAAGTATTGGATCGCCTTGTTCCACGCCTTTTGATAGAAGGCCGGGGTCCAGCGGCTGTAGTCCGTTGTATAATTGATATCCTTGAATGCTTCCGTATCTTCCTTACCGTTTGCTTTAGGAGCGTAGATATCCCCGGCGTACACGTCTTGCAGCGGGGAGGCCATCCAGCGTTTCTCGTTGTTGGCAATCTCGAACTCCACCCAGGCTTTCTCGTAATCAAGGTAGTGTTGGTAAACCAACTTGGCATTCGGCTTGAAGTAGATCTCGCTCACCTTGTTGCCATAGTAGGGGACAACCTTTATCGCATTGTTCTCTCCGGTATTGTTGACGGCCATATCGTCCCCTATACCTGAAGTTGCATCGGTGACAGATGAAAGATTCAAAGCGGTGTTTTCCTTATCCTCCTCTTTCGTTAATGACAATATCCCGTTTTGAGGAATAGTGATTTTGCTGAAATACAACGGAGAAAATGATGTAACAGACTCTGTTGTGTTTGATACTTTACCATATAATTCATCCTTTGTTGATATTGTCCAGTATCCTTCATCATTGTACCATGTATTATCCTGATTACCAGCCCATGTCAAATATTCAGGCACAACCTTTACCGGGAGTAGCGCCAAGCCATCACATTCCGATCCTAACAAACCATTGGCATCATATTGTGAAAAGGGAACTTGAAGATTATACTGTTTGCCCTCCTCCATAGAAGTTGCCGCATATTGGTTCCATGTGATGCTTAAATGCCCTGCCAAATTTCCTTCAGCAACCTCTTCTGCATTTAAAGAAACAGTTCCCACTTCGATTGCGTTGCCAGAATTTTCATCATATAGATAAAGTGGAGCATTTTCAGACTTTAATGCTGTTGCGCCAACAGCCTTTTTGATATTTGAACGTATAGGTATATTGTCCAACGTTGTTCCTTGTGTCAAGTTCTCAATTCCCAATCGCAAAGCAGCAGAAGTCTCTTTTTCACTTGCTCCCTCATATCCGGGATACAAAGCAGGTGCCTCATTAGTCGTAATGTCAAAATTGACCTTGGTGACATTGGTACAATAAAGTATGCCGGATGCAGGATCATCAATCATATAGGGCATGGCTACAATCTCCGGAGAATTTACAATCATCACAAATGGTTCTTCTGCTTTTGTGCCTGTACGAAGCTTATCTTCGTTGATAAGTTCTATTAGTTTATTTCTGATAGCTATCTGTTCTACTGAACTTCCCCATTTTTTCAGTGCTTCAACCGTAATACTTCCTTGCTCAGTTTCTGGGTCTGTACTAAAGGATTCCCGATATGTTTGTATTGCATCCTTCAATGAGATATTATTATTAATTGTAATCTTATTATATTCATCAATAGGTCCCATGTACCAATCGAATATATAAGTGCCTTTGTCAAGGTCAACCTGTTCTCCGTTACCCTCATTCCATGCATCCAGTTTTGCGGTGATTTTACGCTGGGCACCTACGCACAGCGCGGTTTCAGCATTGGTAACGGCTTCTACCTTTATAGTGGCAGCTCCGCGAACTGTAAACTCAGAAACGAGCGCACAATTGCCAAACAGACTTGATCTAATATCGTCTCCCTCAACTTGTCTGGATGTCATCAATACAACATGGTATTTACCTGAGGCTGTTTGATTTTCCCCTATAGGTTCTCCCACATACTTCAAATCCGTATTATTTACATCAATGGCATTCATTGTCAGCAACCTTTTATCTCCTGGGCTTATCCATGGGCATTTTATGGGCGGAATCCTTAATTGGCCATATAGATTTACAACAGCTGTCGCATAGGCAATCTGTTGATCTTGGCTCAAACCTTCCAACCCGTTTGCATTTCTTACTTCTTCAAGCGTAGGAAGTCCGGTAACATTAATTTTCTTCAACTCTTTAGCTCTATTGGGATCAATAATAAACATTCTGACTTCACTGTCCGGAACTATCAGATTTCCCTCATCATCATATTGTGGGTTGTTCTGCTGTGCATTTTTTATAAGATCACAATCTTCGTTGAAGTCTGTTATGGCTTGGATATTCATCAAAGCTTCATACTTCGCGGCAGTTGCCTGGTCGGTTGCAATTCTATCATCTACCTTAGTAGATATCACCACACGAGTAGAATAAGAGGCTGACTGCAACATTTCCGGATAGTTCTTATTGATGTTAACCCAACGATATCCACTCCCGGTGGGGTTATCTATGAACGTTTCATCCTGCTGATCCGGATTATCAGGATTTAAATTGTCGATAAACGCATAATAGAAGTTACCAGCGTATGTATCCCCGTCAACCAACGAGTTGTCAGGGTTCAATGCGTCGATACCATAACGGTATATTCTTGTATTAAACCGGCTCAATACGCTTTGCGGATATGGAATCGGTTTGTCCTGTACCCATCCCATATTGGCAAACAACGTCAGGATATCTGTCTCTACATTCAAAGTAGAAGCCTCACAAGCGTTCTCTCTCTCCACGCTGATATTAGGCAAAGAGCGGTAGATCTGTATATCATCAATCGCATAGTCAGCTCCTTGCGAATGACGACAATTATTAGATAGCTCCAGTACATAGCTATCGAATTCTATCTGCGATGAGAAATTGAAGTAAAAGAATACTTGCTGCCATTTCGCTGTAGTGTAAAAACCTGAACCTGTCTGTGGGTTATTCTTGATCTCTCCCGTATAGAATTTATTTAGCATTGTCTCTTCTCCATTGAGCACACCTTTAAAGGTTAACCCGATATCAGCATTCAATGCTCCAGGCACATTAACATCCGTTGTTTGCAAATTACATACCCAAGCAGATACTACTACACGTGTATTGGGGCATAGGGCATCTTTCTCCAAATTCACTTTCGTTATCACGCCCGGCTCATCAGAAGCATCCACATAGAGGAAATAACCATATTTGCTGGCATCCTTTTCATGTGTACGGTCATAGACTTGCACCTGATAAGATTCCATAGCCCAATTTGAATAATAATTGTTTACCCACGTGTTATTTTGTGGAGAGACATTTTCCATACCCAATGACTTATACAATCCATACTCACCCCGTCCGACAAAGCGATTATTCCCACGCCTGTTTGCATAATCCGCAGGTCTTGCATAGGCGTAATATGAATTTACATTCAATATTTTGGAGGCTTCATCCACACTTGCAGGATAGTTAGTTGATGCAGTTGGTGTTCCTAAATCGTTAGGGTCAAAACTCACCTCTTTTAGCAATCGGTAATGAGGCTCTGATAAGTATTCTTCTGTTCGCTGATAATAGGCATTAGTTTCATCTAAAGCCTCCAGTTCTGTTTGCGTTTTGACCTCTGCGTAGGGCTCTAAATAGACTGTGATAAAGGAAATGGGATACCATTCTCCATAATCTCCGTAACGGACTTCGGCCGTCAGATAAAAATGGTGCTGTTCTGTATTAGATAAACCAATTATCGGATAGTAGTAACTGAAGATATTAATCGAATTGAGAGCATACTCTCCCTCGAAGTCGCTGTTTTTGAGTACTACATATCCATCATCTACGTCCTCCTCTTTGGTTTCAATCTTATTAGTATTCCCCTCTCTATACTCCCTAGTTCTATTATAATGTCCATTCTTCTGCAAATTCCCATCGCTGCCGTAAATTCTCCAACGTACCTGATTGATATATTCTACGCTGTTACCCTGTCCGGGGACACAATAATTTTTCAATAGATCTGCCAGTCGATAGCTCGTACCAGATGAAAGAGGGGTGTGTATATCATATACCTCTTTAAACAGGGGCTTTATCTCATTAATAACATCAGTTGTTAATCGTGTGCTGCTTTGGTCAAGCCAATTCTTAGCAGTCTCATTAGCAATAAAGTTCGTTCTGAGCGTTACTAGTTCGTCCTTTTTCTTATTTGCATTCTGTACAATATAGCGCCGTTCCACAGTAGGGGTACTGTAGTTACCACTCCATGTTTGGTATGACGAACTGGCTTCGTAAACAATGACATGATAATCATCATTGTTTATATTACTATTTGTATAGGTTACTTGTGCTGCTGGAGCTATAGCATTACTGGAAGATCTATTCCATGTATAATATGAACTACCCTGTTCTTTGGTTAGCTGAGAGGAAGATAAATAACCATTAGGATTTAATATCGTGCCATTCTTATTTTCCAAATGACAGCGAATAAAACCATTTAGGTTATCTCGTACATTAGCATCTTGAAGTTGAAGGGTATATGGTTCCCCAGGAATTACGTATATGGTGTCCGTACTCATTCCTTTATAAAAGCTACCCTCTTGTCCCACAACACTCCCTGTCCCGGCTGCGAGCAGCAGGCAGGCTATCGCTATTCTATATATATAATGTATAGTGTCTATATATAATGTATAGTGTCTCATAAGTTACCTCCTTAATTTGTTGTTGTTTCATTCTTGTAGTTCTGAATGATGATGGTGTAGGGGATCTCTACCTCACGCTTTTGTGTTGGATCGTTTGGATCGTTGTATTGAGCGATAAGCGTGAGCTTGATCTCGGCAGAGGAGTTCTCGCCCAGTTCTTGGGTACGGACGGTGAAGCTTCCTTTTAGTGGCTCTTCGTCTGTATGTATTAAGGTGATTGGGACATCATTATCCAATACGCTATTATTACCATCAATTAGTAAGCCTTCCGTTTGGGCATCCTCCTTGGTGTTATCCATCAAAATGGCCTTACAGTATTTCTGCCCAGCAATAATTGTCTCACCCGCATATTTCAGTTTTAAGTCTGCATTCTCACCTATTTCGGAAATTGAGTTTAGTTCAAACTCCACAGTAACATCACCGGCATAGTCTGCATTGCAATAAAACGGAGTTCCAACCTGTATACCGTCATTTTCTCCATACACCTTTTTAACCGGCAGTCCACCGATCGGCATGCGAGATCCGCTCCACTTGAAGGTGGTTTCGATATTGGTTATAGTTATAGGTATAATAAGGAAATCGTTGCGGCGCATCCAGTCGAAATCTATCTCATGATTATTTAGTTTCTTGTTGCCAGCCTCCAAGTTGATTGTAAAAGCATCATCTGCGTTTTCTTGGTTCTTGTAGAATCCTGTCTCGTACTGATAGAAGGTGTATTGCTTTGTGTTTGTATTAGCTAATGGCTCTGTTCCTCCTTGTACAACGGTGTGGTAATTAAATTTTATCTGCGCACCATCTGGCGTATTATCGAATGTTGGACCTGTTTCTGGTAGTTCAGGTCCTTCTCCATAAGGCAACAGATCTATCGGTCCTTCACGGAACTTTCCCATGGAGAGACTCGTCAGTTGAATCTCGTTACCGGTTTGGTTTGTCACATCGATACGCACCTTGCCCAGCATGCGGAACAAAGCGACCTCGGCTTTGTTTTCTTGATCCCCTTGTACATTGGTTGTTGTGGCGTAGCTGCTCATGGGGATGACTTTCCTCGCGGATTCTTCGGCGATGTTGAAGCTGCTTATCTCGATAAGGTTCGCTGTCGCGTTATTCAGCTCATCCTCCGTGATGCTTTTGGCTATGAGCTTATCAATAAGATCTTCTCCGTTCGCCAAGGAACTGAGGTTCGCCAAGGCGTAGAGACGGTAGGTGCCGATCGGGAGTTTCACCTCTACGTCTGTCTCGGAGTCGTCACCCGTGGGATTCGCTGTATAGGTCTCATCGGATACCACCTCGATCAGACCCTCTTGTTTTGTCTCCGGATCTGGGCCGTAGACGAGCAGCCACCAATGTTCTAGGCGGCGTTCGTATGTGTTGTCTTGCTCATCGCCCTCCGCCTTCGTCACCGGTGTGTGGGGGGCGGAGGGTTGAAGGTGGATGGTGAGGGTGTAGAGTTGGTTGTCCGGCAGGTCCGGGCCGTTGCCGCCGTCGTCGTCGGAGCAGGCGGGCAGGAACGACAGCAGCAGTAGCGCGAGCGCCACTGCCGTTGCCTGTATGGGGTTGTATCGTTTATTTCTCATGCTAGTCTGTGTGTTTTAAAGTTCGCCATTGTTGAGTCGGATCACCCAGTCTTTCACCTGTATCTTGTAGCAGGCGTAGCCTACGACCGGCACGTCCGGGTCGGGGATCTCGGGTTCTGGATCGGGATCAGGTTCCGGATCAGGTTCCGGATCGGGATCGGGATCGGGGCAGTCGGGGCATACGATCGGCGTGAGGAAGAATACGATGGAGTACTCGTCCTGCCGGTCGAGGTATTCCTGGGCCGATATATTGTGTCCCTCCATCTGGGTGAGCAGGAGGTATTGGTTGAGGTTGACGTTGAGCACGTCGTCCTCCCAGTCCTTGTGTCGCACGATGAGGCGGTAGTTCTCTCCGGCCATGAGCCGCATGGTGTTCAGCTCGGCCACGGCCACGTACTGGTTGGCGGGCTTGCCGTTGATGAGGTCGTCGTCAGCCCCGGCGGCGATGTCCACGCTCTCCGTATGGTAGGGGAGGTAGGTGATGGCGGGGTCGTCGAGGAGGGCGTTGTCGTAATCCATGTAGCCGTTGTCGGCCACGATCCGGAAGGAGAAGTCCCTCACGTCCATGCTGTATCCCTCGGTGTCTTGCAGGACGACGCGCAGTTTGTTGGTGTTCTTGGCCAACGATATTTCTTTCTCCTCGTGGCGGTCGCCGGTGACGACGAGCGTGTCGAGCGCGTGCCAGAGGGGTGTGAGTTCATTGGGTTGGGTAGCGTCGGCCTCGCGTAGCGTCTTGACGCGTATCTCCTCGATGGTGGAGGATCCGGGCGTCAGCTCGGGCCATTGGTAGGAGCTGTCGTCCAGTCCCGCCCAGGTAAGCACTTGGTAGGTGCCGGGCTTCAGGTCCATCGCGATGTCGTTCGCTTTCAACTCCGCTCCCTCGATATCTTGCCGCCGGATAAAGTTACCCTTGTTGTCGCAGATAAACAAAGCGGCTTTCGTCACCTCGTGCCCGAAGGCGTCGGCGAATTTCATGTTGTAATCGTAGACGAGGCGCAGGCGGTACTCGCACGGCTCCAGCGAGTCGTCGTGTATATAGTCGCAAGCGGCGAGTCCCGTCAGCGCCAGCGCACCGATCGATTTGATTAATGAATTGTAGATTCTGTTCATATTACTTTAAACGTTGTTTGTTTACTGCCAAAGATCATAAAATATCCACCGGGGTGCCGCCCTCCCGTCAACCACTGATGGGAAGGGCGACATCCCAACTGTGCAATAGGGTCATATGTATGTAGAAAAGCGGGGGATTCCCCGGTGGTATATGTTTCACCCTCGCCCCTCCCGCGGGCGGGAAGGCAGGGAGGATAGGAGCGTTACAGGATGATGTCGCTGTTGGAGCGAACTACCCAGTTCTTGACGTTGATATCCACGATAAAGCGCAATTCCTTGCTTTCACCTGGTTCAGTTGGGTCAGGCACATCTGTTCCGGAAAGACCAAGCTTAGTGATCTTTGATACCGCCAAGTCGTATATGTTGTTACGCACGATGCCAAACTCCATCACACCCATATCAGTCGTTTTGTTGTTATCGGCATGTTTGATCCAGTACGGATAGTAGCATATACAATCTTCATATTGCGTAATGGCTGCCAACTTCTTCTTAATATCTTCACTTTCTGATGTCGCAGACACAATTTGATCAAAGGCATCATCGGCTACAAGATTATTGTCAGAAGTTGTTTGATCTTTATACTTCGTCTTCAAAGCCTGCAAATATCCAAACGGATCGTTGGCAGCCCCCTGCATCAGGGTACTACCCATCAAATCTTTTATTTTAATTTTAGTCACGTTAGTAGCGTTAAAGTCTGAATATTCATATACCTTTACACCACTTGCCATATTTTTCTGCTCATTCCAAACATACTCGTTGAAGATCGCCTCATGATTCTTGTACACGTTACCGTTGTAGACATAGAAGTTGATATTGGAAGCGTCCGTGTCTTTATCGATATTATCAAAGCCTTCCCCTTCAGCGCCTCCGTTATAATCTACAGGTATAGGTCTCACTACCTGTTGGCCATCTTCTTCTATTACTGCCATATACTCTTTCGGGAAGTATGTAGCCTTGAAGAGGGCTCCTGTCATATAACCGGCTTGCGAATCCTCGGCTGAGACGGTATTCTCCAATGTATAGGAGATCGTCTTCTTCTCGCTGTTTGTAAAGTCGGTTTCATTGTTTGCCAAGGTGATAGCACCATTACTGATAGTTGTCCACAAAGAAGAGAAGTTAGTTCCGGTATAATCATTAGTATAACTTAAGGTTGTTATTTGATTAGTAGTATTGGTGATGTCTGAGCCAGCAGTAGATTCGATACCTGATTTGTTTTCAGCTATGAGTTTAACCTTATTGCGAGACCATGGATCAATCACGTAGTTGAAAGCGGTTTGCCCGGTGGCGCTGTTCCATACCTCATTAGCCAAGTAATTATCGCCATTTGTACCCTGAGCTGGAATTGTCTTTGTTATTTCATCCGTTACGTTTTCGGAAACACGCTTTAACAGATAAGTACCTCTATCCTGCTTATTCACTAACTGTACCTCATCCAGTCGCACTTTGGCAATCACATCGCTTGCGTTTTCTCCTTCTACACTATAAATAAATTGGGAAGCATTAGTATGCGCTCCGATACGTACTTTCGCGGCCAAACGTTCTACATGCACGTCTGCTCTCGGTGCATTCTCGCTGGTGGCATTGGCGTGCAGCGTGACGCAGTCAAAAAGCTTAGTGTCAGTGCCGTACTGATCGTTATGAGTGGACATGATGAAATCCGTTTCATTGCCACTTGTTCCACTCCAAGCTTTTTCCTGCAACAGGTTGGCAAGCTTACTTCCAGTATTGATATCATCAGACTTGATACGGTTTTTCAGTTTCTCAGCGCTACCCAAGTTGGTGACTGCTATGATACCGTAGGTCTTTCCGTCAAAGTCCTCAGAGGCATCGGTTATATCAATCTCAACGGTTGCTACTCGGTTATGCCAATTTTCAGTTCCTGTAGAAGTTCCTGGAGTTTGGACATAACCGGCCGCTACCAACTTGCTGTCGTAATTAAATGTAGTTGGAGCAGCAGTACCGGAAGCGTTCTTAAAAAGAACAACAGTTACATCCTTTACCTCATATTCATTGGATTTACCCGTTTCTCCTTTGTCGGAGCTACTGTCACCCACTTCTCCACCGGTCGCTCTTGTCACTACTCCGGTATTGATGGAAACCTGCATAAAGGTCTTCGTCCCATTCATTTCCTGTCCGTTGTTACCGTTCGGCCCCTCATCCAGATCGTCCGAACAAGACACCGCCGCGCAAGCGAAGGCGAGTGCCCATAATGTACTTTTCAGTTTCATTGTGTTGTTAATTAAATGTTAGAATTATAGTTGATTGTATGTAGCGTTGTTTTTCGCTGTCCGTCACTCCTCCACCTGTTCGAGATTGACCCGGGCCTGCTCGCCCACCCGTGCGTTGTCGGCCAAGGCGCGGAAGATCGTAGCCGCCCGCTCGGTGTCCTCCTCCAGCCAGCAGGCCACGCCCTCGGCCAGCCTGCGCTCCGGTCCCTCTTGCGCCTTCGCCAAGTAGCGGCGGGCGGTGGCGGCGTCGCCGTTCAGCAGGGCCGTGTTGGCGGCGTTGAGGTTCGACACGGGGTCATCCGGATACATGCGCACGGCGATCTCGAACACCTCCTTGAACTCGGGGCTACCCGTCTCGTAGGTCTGCGCCACGCGGAACATCTCCTCCAGGCTCAGCTGCTTCGGATCCTTGTATATCAATTGCTTGGCCTCCTCCACGTCGATGGGGCGTATGGTGTAGCTCACGCGGTAGTCCGAGTGTCGCAGGTCGGGGTAGATCTCATTCAAGAGGTAGCGGTAAGGCTCGCCGCCGTCGATGGTCTTGAGTTTCGCCTCGCGGCGGTCCGGGTCGGTGATGGACGCGTCGCGGATAACGGAGAGCAGCTCCTCCTTGGCGGGCATCGAGGAACGCTCCACGCGGTCCTCCAGCCCGGCCCAGTCCTCCGGCTCGTAGCTCGCCTCGGCGGCCACGCCGTCTAGGCCGTACCGCCCCTTCACGTAGGCGAGCAATGCCTCGGAGCGGCCCTTGGCCAGACGTTCGTTATTGGCGTATGAGCCTTCGGGAGAGGCGTATCCTTTTATGTTGATCGCGGTGATGGTGGCGTACTTATCATCGCGTACTGACTCCACGGTCTCGCGTATGGCGGCCAGCTCGCGGGAGTTCTGCCGGTAGTCCGGGTGGATCTCCGTCCGGTTCACGGGGAAGTCGAGGAAGGCGCTACCCTCCTTGGCGCGGTTCTTCACCTCGGCCGGCGGGGCTATGTAGGCCATGACGGGGCGGGGTGTCCGGTCGAGGCGGATGGGGAAGAGCGTGCCGCGCTCGCTGCCGAGGGCGTCCCAGCCGCAGCCGCACTCGTCGGTCACCATCGCCATCTCCGACTTGCCCATCCAGCGTGCGTAGGGCACGCGGGCGCGGTAGTCGAAGCGCTGCTCGGCGCCGTTCTTGCGGCGGATGGCGAACTCGCCGTCGTCAATGGGGTTGCGGCCCGTGCGCTCGTACAGGATCTGCCGGTTGCGTCCGTTCACGATCAGCGAGGGAAGCCTCGTGAGGCTGTCGCCCCGCTGGATGATGGGCGTGAAGGTCACCGCCCGGTTCGACTTGATATCAAGGTCGCTCAGGTTAAGCGTCAAGTCCACCAAGAGGTAGTCGCCCGAACGCTCGATGAGCTTTTTCTCCACGCGCAACGTGTTGTTCACCTGCGCGCGGACGTTCGCCGCCGCCAGTGATCCCGCCAGCAGCAAAGCTATGGATATGAATCGTTTTTTCATCATCGCGTGTGTGTTTTAGAATAAATAGATCAAGCTGACGGCGGCCTGCGTGGGGCCGAAGTAGTGCTTCTTGTTGTCTTCCGACTTGTTGCCGCAATTCTTGCAAGGGAACTTGTCGTAATCGAGGTAGAGGTATCCTACGCCGAGCGTGGCCTCCAGGTTCCAGTGCTCGGAGAGGAGCCATTGGTATCCGTAGCTGACGCCTACGCCTGTTCCCCAGCCTTGGCGACGCTCGTTCTCGAGGTCGAGAACCTTGAGATCGGCGAAGTTGTAGGCGATGAAAGGCACGTGCAATCCGAGGAAATGTCCTTGGAATGCCTCGCAGAACCAATAGCGCAACTCGGGGTGCGCCCGGAAGTGTTTCATCGTACGGTCGTAAGATCCGTCGTCGTTCTTCCCGTCGAAGGGGTTGAGTCCCGCCTCCAGGTCCAACGTCCAGTGCCGTGCCAGCCGGAACTCGGCGCCAAGGTTGAAGGTACCGCCCACGCCCCAATAAGGAAGATTGGTCTTGATGGCCGCCACGGCACCCCTGTCGTCGCCCGGCGAGGTCTGCGCTTGCGAGAGGAACGCCGCGCAAAGCAGTACCATTAACGTGAAAAGCCTTTTCGTTTTCATTGTATTCATTGAATTAAGTAATTAATCTCGTCGTATCGTCTCGTAATGGAATGCCTTGGTGTTTCCATTGGTTTTCTCGGTCTCTCTCTTCGCAAGGGCTTGATTTATGGTTCTTCTTCTAATAGGAACGACAGCCCTTATTTACGAAATAAGGTGATCGACCGGTAGACAGTGGCGGGATGATCCCGTCTCGCGGGTGAATGGAGGGGTAACGACCGCGGTTTTCTTGCGTTTTCCCGGGTGGATGAGGTGCTGGGAAAGGGAATTTGTGAGGAAAAGACTTGTTAATAAAATGTAAGAACACAGCGGTAAGGACAACCCTTACCCGCTCTTTGGTAAAAACGCCTAAAATACTTATCACTAGAGAAAAAACGTGAATATTCCTTTAGGTGGGACTTACTCTTTCGAGGAATAAAGATTATCTATTTAAAAAAATAGTAGGCTAAAACTTGTTTTTCTAATAAATATAAACGTTCTTTGTCAAACTATTCTATAAGCAAAGTCGCCACAGGCTTTTTTAGAGTTGTAAGCGGCTCATTATAGGGTTGTTGAATCAGTCTTGACTTATTTCGTAAATAAGGCTTTTGCCTGATTACCTTATTTCGTAAATAAGTGCCTTTTCCCCCGGCCAGTAGGTTGTCCAAAAATTCCGTAATCTGTTTATTCGCCCTGTCCAGTTCCGACTGGTCGAGTTGGCTGAGATAGCACCGTGTGGTCTTCTCGGACGAATGCCCCAGCGCCTGGCTGATCACGGCGACCGGCACGTGATGCGCCAAGGCCTCCGATGCCCATGTATGTCGGGTGACGTAAGAGGTGAGCTTCGTCTTCAGCCCCAGGTGCCTCTCCCCGATCTCCCTCAAGGCCCGGTTCTGTCGGCTCAATAGCCGCTTGTACCCCCCGTTGTCGGTTCGGCCCAGGGCCTCCTGCCCCAGGTCGAAGACGAAAGGCGTGTCGTTCTCGTATTTCCGGACCAAGACCTCGATCCCCGCGGTGATAGAGATCCGGATTTGTGTGCCCGTCTTGTGGCGGTTATAGACGATCTCGCCGTCTCGGATATTCTCCTTTCTCAGGTTTACGATATCCACGAAAGGCATCCCGAACGCCATGAAACTGAAAAGGGACAGATCCGCGGCCCGCTCCAGTTCCGGGCGTTTCCGCAAGTCCAGTGTCGCCATCTTGCGGATGGCCTCGGCGGATATGGCCCGTTTGACGGTCTCCTCCCTTTTGAGCCGCAGCCTCGCGAAAGGATTCTCCCGCACGGCGACAAGCCCCTCGGAGAGGGCGGCGTTATAGACCGCCCGCAGGCTGCTCAGGTAACTGTTGATGGAATTGGTCCTCAACCTCTGTCTCTGCAAAAAGCAGTGGAAATCGGCGATCAAGGTCGCCGTCACCTCCTTGATACGGCAAGTCCTGCCCTTCAGGAACCGCTCGAAATGCCGTCCCGCCACCTCATATAGCTCTGCGGTACTGAGCTTTCCCTGCTCCCTCTTGCCGCGAGCACGCACCTTGACATACTCGGTGAATAGAAGAACCGGGGTTCCTCTCTTTTTCTTGGATTGTCTCATAGCTTCTCTCCTTATTAATACTTGAAAACATATTGACCCTATATTGTGTTTTAAAGCCATTCGCGATTTACCAGGGGAAAGCTAAAATATGAAAAAAACACGGTACGTCAAATATCTGTATTTATAGGACTCGGAGGGGTTCCAAGGCTGTTCTAGTTTTAAGCATGCTATCAGCTCTGGCTATGTCCGCTACAATCCAAGCTTATGACACAGAGAAATTTGCTTACTATGCCAGTACAGAAAGATACTAAAATATGGTCTGAATTCGTTTACGGCTATGATCTCTTGTCATTCGTAAGGCGGCAAATGCCATTGGAGAATGTTTTGCAGAAGCGGGAGCTACCAGCTGTGTAAATGGAAGTCCGTAGCCCGTGGAAATCCACTTTCCGTAAGAGATAGAAAGCAGGTAGAGTGACATCTCGTCCATCAAGTTATATCAGGGAAGCCCGCAAGCATATTTCACGCTTTTAAATTTGCTTATTACAATTTCACACCTTTTTTATCGTATTTGTGTGCCATATCCATCAGATCCGTCACCCCTTAAAAGGCACAAATATGGAAAGTCGCTTCTTCCCACCGGTGCAGAACACCGTCTTATATGTTCCCTTGCCGTATGATCAATTTCTCCTTTTTGGAAAGAAAGCCACCAAGAGTAATCTTTTCGTTCGATTTTCCAAGTTCACATCAGGACCCCCTTTGATTGGATTTTTCGACTTTGGAGAAAAATCCCCGGCGTCAGCCGGCAAGTTGGTTTTTGTCGGACAAAAGACTTTTTGTCGGACAAGGACACAACTTGCTCTGTTCGCTTGAACAGAGAATCCTCATAAATTCGGATTGCCACGCAACGTTTACACAAAAAGAGTTTTTTCTGATCAAATTTTGTTTCAATACCCGCTTTTAAAGAGAAGTATAACCGCTTGGTTCTCTGTTAGTATCCGGACATCTGGTGACATCTGATGACATCTGATGTCACCAATGCCGGATTTGGCGGCATCTGCCATACTTTTGCAACGGGATATAAAAACGGTGTCATGCCCGGTCACCGGAATATCCCCATGCCGGCGCTCCGACAGTTCCTGCTATTGACATTCCATCATGATGTTATGTCAATATGTCAAGAGGAAAATGGAAGATCGTATTGCAAGTATGGGAGTTTCTCATGACAAGCTCCGGAAATGTCGGGACCCCGTGAAAATGGTACGGTACCGGCAGACAGCCTTCCTGCATTCTTCCGGCACGGCTTTGGACCGGCGGGGGGCGGGAATGTTTTCGAGATGACATGACAGTTTCATGATATGGGAAACCATCGGTACAAGGAGCCGGCGTGATTAAAAAAGGACGGGAGAACAAAACGATTATTAACCAATCATTCGGAAGCCTATGAGCAAACGATGTGTCTTTGTCGCCATGAGCAGTCAGAAAGGCGGCGTGGGCAAGTCCACCATGACGGTGCTTCTTGCCGGTTATTTTCATTACGTAATGGGATATAATGTTGCGGTCGTGGACTGTGACTATCCCCAGTTCAGTATCAAGGCGCTGCGCAGTCGGGATACCCAAAATGTGGAAAAGAACGTGAATCTCCAGCGTATGTTGTGCGGACAGTTCGACCGGACGGGCAAAAAGGCGTATCCTGTCCTTACCAGCGTTCCGGGCAAGGAACTGGAGACGGCACTTCCCTTGACAGGTGGGTGTGACATTCTCTTTTTTGATCTTCCGGGAACGGTGAACTCGCCTGGAGTCATTAAGACGATTGTCAATATGGACTATGTGTTCACCCCGATCATACAGGACCGTATGGTGATGCAAAGCAGCCTTTCCTTCTTATTGGCCCTGAAAGACTTCATACAGCAGAATCCGGACATGCCCTTGAAGGAAATCCGTATGTTCTGGAACCGGATGGACGGGCGTGTATCCAAAAGGCTGTCCTATCAGTACGGACTTCTTTTCAAGGAACTGGGATTGAAGGCTCTCGATACGGTCATACCGGATATGGAGCGCTATGGCAGGGAAACCTCCCCCGAGGAGCGGATCCTTTTCAGAAGTACGCTTTTCCCTCCTTCCGGGAAATTGCTGAAAGGCAGCGGTCTTGATACGCTGGCCGGAGAGATAGAATGCATTATCCATCCTGACAGGCAAAAGGCATGAGAAGAAAGGAATTTATGAACGTGAATGAGGAACGCCTGAAAGAGATCATGGCGCACGAGACCGATGCCGACGGATGTCCGAAGACGCATCCGGACGGGATAGAGAAAGAGGAAGACAGGGGAAAGGAAGGGAAGGAGTCTGTATCCATACCCGATGGCAGGACAGAAAAGCCGACCGTTTTCCACAAGCCCGCTGTCCGGTCAGGGACCTCCCTTGCGGAAAGGATGAAGACATACCGTGCCGACTATCTCAGCCGCAGGGAGTACGTCCACCGCAAGCAGACCTATATCAGTTATGAGACCTACCGCAGACTGGCACGCATACTCCCCCTGCTCAGCGAGGGCATGACCGTACCGGCATTCCTTGACAATGTGCTCAACCGTCATCTGGACGAGCATGGGGATGTGCTTGACGAGATGGTCCGTACCGGTACACGGAACTCACGCTGACACGTGGAACGATGGGAATGACAGACGAAAAGACATGGGAACCTGTTCGTCCCGCCAATGGAGTGTGACAAAAAGAAATGGGCGTCCGGCCGGGCATGGAGCCGCCGGACGCCCATTTGTGTATATTTATTTTATGTACAGCCTATCTTAAAATCGGATTCGAGAGCAGTATCTTGTAATAGACCGTCCCGTTCACCTCCATGGGTGTCTTCGCCATCATGAACTGTACGCTTTTCCGCTCCACCTTCGCCTGCCGCATGAGCCTGTGCACGATAAACCCCGCGGAGAATCTCGCGCACCTTTTGTCCTTCCATACGATGAACCCGTCATCATCGGTGGTACGGCAGATGTACCAGTCCCCCGTCTCGTCATCATGCGCAAAGCTTACCCGGCCTCCGCCAAGAACACCCAGTTCAATTGACATCATCTTTGATAGATAGACAGTTCCCCTGCTGTCCAGATTGATGGTCCGCTTGCCCTTGTATGTGACTTCCTGCGGACGGGAATTCTCCTTGTTATATACGATAAGTGCCATAGTCCTTTCCTTTTATAATGGTGATAAATGATTTGCGTTCAGGATATCGCTCCTTCAATTACCAGCATCTGGCTCCTCCACGCAAAACTCCTATGCGAGCGCACCGCTTCCACTATGGCGCATACTTTCTGTGATATGGCCGTGGCCGAGATACCCATACATTCCGCCAGTGCCTTGAAAGAGAAACTGGCCTCGTAGAACCGGAGCATGAACATCCGGTATTCGTCATAAGAGAATTTCTGCCGGATAAAGCGGAGTATGTCCCTTACCAGCCTCTCACATCCGTTCAGGTCGTCCGTGGAAAGAAACTCCGCCTCCTCACCGCATCTGAGGAAAAAATCGTCTTCAGGATGGGCATACCGGTTCTCTCTTTTTATCTTTACCAGAGCCGCTTTTTTGTAGCATCCGACAAAATACGCGTCATAATCCGTTATGTCCTTTCCGGGGACTAGCACCTGCTTCCTTACGAAAAGGTAGGTGTCATGGAAATTGTCCTCGTCCAACATTCCGTACCGGCGTAACGTTCCTCTCAGTCTGTCATAGGATTTAGTGAACCATTCGTTGAACAGTCTTTCTTTTTCTGTGCTCTTGTCTGCCATAGCCTTATATTTTTTTGAGTTATACATGGCCTACACGGGTAGGCATTCTTATTTCTTGTGCTTCCTCCTGTTTGTTTTTCGGCGGTCTCCGGCAAGGCTTGCCGTGAAAAAATACGCTCACGCGAAGCGTGAGGAAGATTTTTTCACGAGCAACCAGCCCGCAGGGCCGCCTTGCGGGACCGACCTGAAAAACAACTTTCTTTGCCGCAAGAAATGAGGATGACAGATTGCGTTACATTTATTCGTAAAAGCTTTTGTTATTTCCACCTCATGATGTATTTTCGTGAGTGCTTATTACATTTTAGAAAGCAGACGGGAAATGGAAGAATATTCGAAATATCCGGTAGAGGTAATCAGTGGCATCGCCGAGGAAACGGGCATGGGAATGGTCTGTTTCTTGAATCCGGACACTTTGGAAACCGAAAGCGTGCCGGGAGCATCATACGGTTCTTATGAGTGTGGAGATTTTGACAAATATTATCAGGAAGTTTACAGGAAGGTGGAGCGTTGGGAAAAACGTGTCCGCATTGACCCGCCGGAGCCGGGAGAGTCCTTCGGGATCATGGAGCGTTTCATTCGGGATTGCATACCGGATGATGCCGGAATAAAAGAGAGGTTGCGGAGAGCCGTATCGGGACGGAAGCCATTCAGAAATTTCAAATATGTCATTGATGGAAGCGAATACCGTCAGAAATGGTTTGATTTCAGACGAGGACAACTTGAGCGGCTTGTAGCGGATTACCTGAATAGCCTGGATATAGATGCGTCTGCCAAATAAAAATCATTTTTAGACTTTTTCTCATATTTTTATATACAAGGATTTGAATATGAGAATCTGAGCAGAACGGAGAAACTGGATGGTTTCCAAATTGTATATACAAAATGTAGAATCTCACAGATTTGCATAACTATCTGTCAAATAGTATTTCTTCCATATTCTTCCCATTCAAATCCTGTTCATTACAGAGTAAGGATATGTTGTGGTATTTCTTTGTGAGTTTTGGATATATTGACTCAATATATCTGATAAGGCGCTTCTTCTTCCAATGTTCCAAAACTATCCTCGTAAGAGTGCCAATCGGCTTTTGAGAGGTCCATACACAGATACATATTCTCTGTTTCCAACATAGACTTACCAATTCTTTAACTGTTAAGTAATAATTTTTGTGTACGTTCACAGAGACTTCTTGTATCTATTTCGGACGGAAAAGCTTTGTTCCTTATCCAAATGCAGGATAAGGAACAGAGATGGTATTTGATGAAGTCTCGGATTCAAATACTAAACCGATACTCATATCTTGTTGATATGCCACCCAATCTCAAGTGAAATCATTTTATGGGATAGTTTCATTTGGAAGCAGGTGGCTTCAAGTATGGTCTGATTGTTTTCCAGTCCTTATCAGACCACGAATTTGCTTCTCATCCCTTTCATTTCTTCGGAAACGGTCTTGTCCAAAACCCTCGCGTATATTTTGGTTGTCCTGATGTCTGTATGCCCGAGCATTTTCGCAACGGATTCCATTGAAACCCTGTTGGCCAGCGCAACGGTCGCGAATGTATGCCTGGCCACATGCGTGCTCAGTGGTTTATTGATACCGCATATGTCAGCGATCTCTTTCAAATAACTGTTCATCCGCTGGTTACTGGGTACCGGCAAGACCACTCCTTTTTTCAGGCATTCCGGATGTGTCTTGTACTTCTCCAAAATCATCCGTGGAATGTCCAACAGTGGAATGTCACACATGTTGTCCGTCTTTTCCCGGGCTTTTCTTATCCAGTACTCGCCATTGACATCCTTTATTATGTGTTCATATCGCAAGTGCTGTACATCGGTAAAGGCCAGCCCGGTCAGCGCACAAAACACGAATATGTCCCTGACCGTTTGCAGGCGGGGAATGGTGAATTCCTTTTTCAGAAGTATGTTCAATTCCTCTTCCGTAAGGAACGCCCGGTTCGTTTTTGTTTGTTTAAAATGAATCTCCAGAAAAGGATCGTCCGTTATCCATTTGTTCACAAGCGCCATTTTTATTATCTTCTTGAAGTTTTTCAGATATTTTACCGTGGCATTCTGGGCACATGATTTTTCTGTTTTTACATAGTGCTCAAACCGGGCGATGAACTCATGGTTTATCTCTTTCAAAGGTATATCGTTCATCCTGTATTCCTTTTGCAGCAGTTCACCCAGATACTTCGCGGTCCGTTCATAGCGCAGGACAGTCCCGGCGACATAATCCTTGCCCATCAACTCCCTGTACTTTCGGTTATGTTCCCGGAAAACCTCCAGTAGCATCTTCGGAGAGTCCCCCTCCCCGTAATAACGTCTTTTTAAGACATCGGCCGTGATCGGCTTCCCGTCCTGCTCCAGTTCCCTGTGGATCTGTAAAACTTTCATACGGACCGTATCCAGATAATGGTTCAACTCCATAGATTTCCTTTCCTTACCTATGGCACATTCCTTTTGGGAATTCCACTTGGAAATGTCCACGCTTCTTTTAATCTGTATCTCGGCCCGTTGCCCGTTAACTGTTATACGCATACAAATGGGTGCCTCTCCGTTTTTTAGGAGTTTAGACTTCTTGATGAAGAAAAGAATCGTAAAGTAGTTTCTCTGCATAGCCATACTCAAAAAAATGATGTTACAAAATTAATTTTTACGAGTCGGTTTCGAACCACGCAAAATTCGGAAAATCAATGAAATATGATCTAATTCGGTGGACTTTTTCAGGTAGATGTCAAGTCCACCTATTTCACCTGTGATCATCACTGTTTTTTGCGGTGAAATGCAGTATTTGGGGAAAATAAAAATCCCTGATAATGCCTGATTATCAGGGATTTGCTTGATTTTTCTTTTGTTTTCAGTGATCCGCCTGGGTTATGAACCAAACGTTATTTCTTCCTCAATATCAGTACTTTCAGAAATTTCGGCTTTGCATCCGTCACGCTTTAGTCCTTAAAAACTGTCTGCTGTTGTCCGGTGTCTGTCTGCCAACATCTTGGGTTCAAATGTACGCATTATTTTTGGATTATGCAAACCGTTGAAAATAAACACTCTAAGGTTAGTGCAAGGTGCAAGCTATATATATAGATATATACTTGCACCTTGCACTAAATTTCAATACTTATTTTTCAGTCTATTCTCCATTATCGTTTCAAAATTTTCTTGCCCCCATTGTTTCAACTGCTCTAAATGAGGGATTAAAGTTTCTCCAAATTCAGATACATAATATTCCACTTTGGGTGGTACTGAGGGATATATTTTTCTACCTACTAATCCGTCCGTCACCAATGAACGTAAGACAGTAGAAAGCATCTTTTCCGATATAGAGGGAATTGTTTTGTATAGTTCATTGAAACGTATTACTCCATTCTCATGTAGCTTCAATAGGACAACTAAAGCCCATTTGTCACCCAGCCATTCCAGTATAGGGGAAGCAGAACAATAATCATAATCTAACTTTTTTCGCATTTTTTCCGTCCTTGAATACATTGATATTGAGAAAAACTAACTCAAACGTAAGTGGCTGACAGATAGTATAGTTCTTCTTTATTCAAAAAGAACGTCCTAACTTCGCAGCACAAAAATACGGAAAATAACGAATTCCAAGTGCTTAATTTATAATTATATGGAACTATTACATTTTACGGGACAAGTATGGCGACCACCATACGAAGCAAGTTCCCAACTCTTACAGGTAACAGCCGGATGTACTCACAACAAGTGTAAATTTTGTAATTTATATCACGGAACAAAGTTTCGTCTATCTCCCATTACGGAAGTCGAAGAAGATTTGAAAGTGATACAAAGTTACCAGCCCAAAGCCCGACGAGTATTTTTAACGGGGGCTAATCCATTTGTGCTAAGTTATAACAGGCTGCTGGATTTAGGTCTTCTAATCAGGAAATATCTTCGTCATTGTGAAAGTATCGGTATGTTTGCCCGGATTTCAGATATTAAGCCAAAAACAGTAGAGGAATTGAAGAACCTGCGTCATTTAGGTTTTGACGGTATCAGTATTGGAACAGAATCGGGCGATGATAATACATTGGCAGTAATGAACAAGGGATATACGGCTAATGATATTATCGAGCAATGCAAGAAGTTGGAAGAAGCAAATATCAGATATAACCTCGTGTATCTGACAGGGCTTGCAGGAAAAGGCAAAGGAGAGCGGAACGCTATTAATACTGCCAATGTATTCAATCAGTTACACCCATTTACCGTAAACTTTGTATCACTGACCGTATTTTCCGAATCAGAATTATACAAGGAAATACAACATGGTTCTTTTGTAGAAGCTACCGAACACGAAAGGTTGCTGGAACTACGGACTTTCATTTCAAGACTTCATATAAAAACAACTTTATTAGGAAATACGATATCAAACACTGTCCCGTTTGTCGGAATGATACCTAATGATAGAGTTAGAGTTCTTAATGAACTGGATTCGGCTATAAAAAATGCTGGAGAAAAAGAATTAAGGCGATATAGAGATAGTATTAGGTCTTTATAATC
>OWIJ01000537.1_pt1 | contig 29093 bp, 27 predicted proteins | sample 1732821 | NCBI WGS metagenome assembly OWIJ01 (sample SAMN05065759, study PRJEB22554) | human gut metagenome | biome: ENVO:2100002; feature: ENVO:00000062; material: ENVO:00002003 | host: Homo sapiens | place: USA | reverse complement strand
CTTATAACCCGGGTACTATAAATAAGAAAGAAATCCAGAAACCATGTTGACATCATTGTACCCTCGGTGTTATTATTTGCTTAAACACGGAAACGTAGATAGAGGTTGCATTTTTCATAAGTAAGGTGACGGATGTGTCAGGAACAGAAGAACTCATCGGAAAGGGAAAGATGCCGAAAGGGTAAGAATCCTGAGTTCTTGTTCTTGGGCATGACGTGAATAGCGGCATGACTGTCATCGCAAGATGGAGAGCTATCTGAATTATACATAATGTATATTTGGGGACGGCGCATCTTGCCGTTTCTTTTATGTTTATTTACAGTTTACGCATTCTTGCATAGATGTATATTAAACAGTTACTGCTCATGGCTATTATAATTATCGTTCACAAGGAACTTATGCGCAATAACCTGCTATGACCAGTAATACTTTGTTTCACCATGTTGAAGGAGGATAAAAAGAATGGCAATTTTTAAAGGCGCAGGTGTAGCGATCGTTACTCCGATGAAAGAGAATCTTGAGGTCAATTATGACAAATTAGATGAGATGTTAGAGGAGCAGATTGCAGGCGGAACAGATGCGATCGTCATCTGTGGAACAACAGGTGAATCCGCTACTATGACAGAGGAAGAACATGCAGCAACAACCCGTTTTGCAATTGAGCGTGTGAACCACCGTATCCCGGTCATCGCCGGAACAGGTTCTAATTGTACAAGAACAGCGATCCAGTTGTCCAAAGAAGCTCAGGAAGATGGAGCTGACGGACTTCTGCTCGTTACACCATATTATAATAAAGCAACACAGAACGGACTGATTGCTCATTACACAGCTATTTGTAATGAAGTAAATATTCCGGCGATTCTGTACAATGTACCAAGCCGTACAGGATGTGGACTTCAGCCACAGACAGTTGCAACACTTGTGAAAGATGTTGAGAACATCGTAGGTATTAAAGAAGCATCTGGAAATATCAGCACAGTTGCACAGATCATGCATCTTTGTGATGGCAACGTTGATCTTTACTCAGGAAATGATGATCAGGTTGTACCGCTTCTCGCACTTGGCGGAATCGGAGTTATCTCCGTTCTCTCCAACGTAGCTCCGGCTTACGTGCATGACATGTGCTACAAATTCTTCTCAGGAGATATCGCAGGTAGCCGCAAGATGCAGTTAGATGCACTTCCACTGGTTGATGCTCTCTTCTGTGAAGTGAACCCGATCCCGGTTAAGGCTGCTCTTAACATGATGGGAAAAGAAGTTGGAACTCTTAGAGCACCTCTGACAGAGATGGAAGATGCACATAAAGAAGTTCTGAAAAAAGCAATGATGGATCTTGGAATTCTGTAAGAGAACAAAGAAAGGAAGAAGTGATTTTGAGGTCGCTTCTTCCTTTTTTATAATTGCCTGATCCGGCGTTTCTCTTGGTATTAACATCACATCATATCGCCCGTAACCGCTTTCTCTGTTGGACTTTACTTCATAACGATCTCTTAATTCTACCAAAAGTCCCAGAACGAATCCATGATAGAAACGCTCCGGCTGACTTTTTCCTGACGTATGTCTTCCTGTATCAAAACTGCTGAATGTAGCTAGTGCAACTTCATTCATATAAGTATTCATCTCTTTCACATTCCCCCAAAGCATCGCTTTGATAAATGCGTTATAATTTGATTCAGAATTAGAGAACCATCCTTGAAACATTTCTTGAATTTTCTTTATTTTTTTCTTGACATTCATCACTCCATAAGGTATACTTAACAAGTCGCTTGAGTTAAGCGACAACTGAATAGGGGATTGGTCAAATGGTATGATAGGGGTCTCCAAAACCTTTGGTGGGAGTTCGATTCTCTCATCCCCTGTAACGAAATGCGTAAAGCCTTTAAAATGGAGGGTTGCGGCTATTTCTTTTTTGCCAATTTAATATGGTAATCAAAAAGGTAATCAACAATGTGTTGGTTGCCTTTTTTGATATTAAAAAAAACACACACAATACTAAAAAAGTTATTTTTGTATACTGTTCACAAACAAATTTGTGAATTATAGACAAATAAAAAAGAAGCACCGACCTTTCAAAAGAGAGATCAGTGCTTCTTGCTATTTTAGAATTTATTTTTGAATTTTACCACAGATAGAGCATACTTTTTGCTTGATAGGCTCAGACCATGCTTCTTTGTCAACGACTTTAACCTGCTCATCCCAAGCTTCTTTGTCAACGATGGTCTCTGTCCAAGCTTCTTTGTCTACGACTTTAACCTGCTCAGACCATGCTGCTTTGTCAACTACCTTAACCTGTTCGTCCCATGCTTCCTGGTCGATTACGTACTCATCCCAAGCCTCCTTGTCGATCACTGTCTTCTCTTCTGTCCATGCTTCCTGGTCTACAACTTTTACATCTTTTCTTGCATAAGATATTGACTCTCCACGCTCAGCATGGTATACCACATGTTCATCGATGGCATCCTCCCCATCGATGAACTTGCCACACAGACCACAAACTGTGTGGCGTTCTGTATGCGAAACCTCCGGATGCTCGATGTATTCTATATGGGTCTGTGCATCATGATGTACATAGTGACCTACTTCCTCATGGTGAATGGTCTCCATGTGGGATTCTTCCGGATGATTTACGGTTTCATAATGGAACTCTTCATCGTGGTTTACTGTGTGAGTAACGGCATCATGGTGCTTGATCTCGATGTGGCTTTCTTCCGGATGGTTTACGGTCTTCGTTTCTTCTACCCACTTATGTGTATGTTCTTCGTTCTTCGGATCTTTAATCCATTTTCCCGACGCATCTACATAATATCCATCAATCCAAGTATCCGCAGCCATTTCACCATTCGCGTTCATATAGTAACAATTGCCATCAATCCAATGCCAACCCTTACCATATCTTTCGCCGGTTGTCTTATCCATGTAATACCAGATGTCATTGATCTTCTTCCAGCCGGTTACCATCCAGCCATCTTTATCAAATCTGTAATATTTTCCATCAATGACTTCCCAGTCATTCTTTGTATAGCTGCCGTCGGCATGGCGATACCATTTGCGGTTTCCGCTGGTGATCCATTTGTCCGTCGGTTTTTCTTTGTTCGGAATCCAGACACCAGATGCATCGACATAATAGTTGTCAATCCAAGTATCGGTTGCCATCGTGCTGTCACTCTGGAAATAATACCATTTTCCATCTGCTTTCAGCCACTCATTCTGGTAAGCTGCGCTGTTATCATGCAGATAATATTTCTTTCCGCCGGAAGTATACCAGCAGTTCTTATAAGCACCGCCCCAGCTACGGAAGAAATAGAGCTTTCCACCGTCAGTAAAGGCTTCATTGGCTTTCATGCTGCCGTCACTGTTCAAATAATAGAGATTATTTTCCCATGTCTGCCATCCGGTTGCGATCCGTCCGTCTTTTGCCAGTTTCCATGTGCCATCCATGGCGATCCACTGGGTATTGGTCACATCTGCATTGTTGTTGAAAGTGTAGCTTCTTCCATTGATCTTCGCAGAACGATTTTTATAAGCACCGCCCCAACTGCACAGATAACGGATTTTTCCGGTATCGTCTAAACGCCACTCGTTGCTTCTCATGGTTCCGTCACTGTTCAGATAGTATTTGCTTCCCTGCCATTCCTGCCAGCCAGTCGCAATCTTTCCATCTTTTGCCAGATACCAGTTGCCGCCTTTTACGATCCACTGGGAACCCTGCATTTTGCTGTCAGCGCCGAAGGTGTAGCTTCTTCCGTTGATGACAGCGTTACAGTTCTTGTAAGCACCGCCCCAGCTGCGGAAATAGTAGATACTTCCGTCGGTGTCGATCATCCATTCATTTGCTTTCATGGTTCCGTCACTATTCAGATAGTAGAGTTTTTCATCCCATTCCTGCCATCCGGTGGCTTTCACGCCGTCCTTGTAAAAGTACCACTTGCCGGATTCTTTTACCCAGCCCGTCTTTACGGCAGCGTTTACCGTCTGCGCCGACAGCATCGGAGCCGCCTTCATTGCGATCGGAGCAGCAAGCAGCACCGCGCCGGTCATAGTTACAGTTGCAATTTTCTTTGTGTTTTTCTTCATGTGATTCTCCTTTCGATAAAGATATGTCTTTTATCCTACTTTATCCTACTTTATCAGAAGAGTCAATACCTTATCCTGCTGAATGATATAGTAAGAGAAAAAGGAAAAAAATATGAAACCATTAAAAGAAAAAGTAAGCATTACACTCGATGAAAATATCGTAGAGGAGATTCGCAAAATGGCTGAAGAGGATGACCGAAGCTTCAGTCAATATATTAATTTGATTTTAAAAGAATGGGTCAAAAAGAAAAACGGAACAAAAGACTGATAAATAATAACATCTGATAGAAGGAGCCGCTCTATAAAAAGCGGCTCTTTTTCTATATAAGAATTTAGTTATCTGAATTTTCAGAATCAAATGACATTTTGATAAGAGTTTCATCAGAAGCGGTTAAAGTAATTTTTTCTTCGTGTAAAGAATCTCTCAGCTTGATTAAGTTTAAACGACATTCAGCCAGGTCCTTTTCATAAAAATCTAAAAATTCTTTTGGGGTTGAAAAACCTTTAAAAAAAAGAAAAGACTCAATTCGTGAACTTATTTTTTTTGCTAAATTTTCTGAAATTGGTAAGTCATTGCTGATAGATTTGGAGATAAGAGAAACAGAAACCCCTAATCGTTCAGCTAAATTGGTGTGTGAAATTCTCAGTTTTTCAAGCAGTATCACCAAAAAATGCTTCTTTAGCGGTGCGGCAAAAAAGGAAGAGAACTTGTTTAACGCGGAAAGATCAGTTTCTAATGCCTGTATGATCGTTTCTGTGATTTCAATTTGAGTTTCGATCGTTGTCAGACGCTCGAGAATTTGGTGGTGTAATGCACAAAAATCGTTACTTGAATTTGACCCTTTAAGTTCTGATAGGTCACAACGTAATGTTTGAGCAAGTTTTAAACAATCTTCTGGAGAAGGAGTCAAATGCCCATTCTCTAACTTAGAAATCCAGGTCTCCTCATGAAAAACTGCTTTTCCCAGTCCTTTTTGTGTCATCCCCCGATTTTTGCGAAGACGTCGCACGTTAGCTCCTAAAATATTATTATTTGGTGACATATAGATCACTCCTTTACTAGTACTCGGCATGCGCCGGTACCTATAAAGGAGGTTTTCTAAATGTCAGGGGACAAAAAAACAGTTGGTTTTAGAAGCGAGTTCTTCAGGGGTAGGCATCGAAGGGGGTATATGAGGGGTAAACAAGGTGTTTTTAGCAAATTCAGGACAAAAAATGAAATGTTTTGGAGAGAAAGCAGAATGTCTGGGGGAAAATGGGCATTTTTCAGGTTAGCCATCAAGAGGGGGTATTTCGGGCATGTATAGGGGTGTTTTGATTTTTTGAGGTCAAGGATAGGCATAATAGGGGGGATTATGGCATCTTTGAGCAAAAGGAAGGAAAAATCGACATGTTCTAGAGCTTGAAAAACATTTTAACAGAGTTGCCTTTATTCAACTTTTTCAAGTTATTTACTCGCCGTATTCAAAAAAAATGCCTTATCATAATAGCATCAACAAAGAGGAGGTGACAAAGATGAAAGCATCAATGATTACAAGCCGGAGGTATCCACTGGAAGATTTTTTTTCTGAATCGGTGTTCGTTCTGACCGATATTACGGCACGGCGACACTTCGAAAACGGAACGGCAACAGACCAGATAGATGGATACACCTATCTAGCAACTAATGCAGGAAATTACAGAACGGTTCAGATTTTTGTTCCAGATCAGCTCCCAGTAATTGAACCAAAGCAACTGGCAGAGTTACAGGAGAATGGCGAAAATATTTTCGTTGAGTTCATTAGTGCAACAGTTGGTGCGTACTATAACCGTCGAAGTGGACTCATCGAAGATTCTATCCGTGCCGAGTCAGTGAAAATTGTAAACGAAAAATAATAAGAAGAGGGGGGGGCGTGCCCCTCTCTTCGCACAACAAATGAAGGAGAAACAATATGGTAAAAACAATATTTCTTTTATTAGTAGTTCTGTTTTGGTACGGCGTGGCGGTATGTGTCGTACAGACGGTAAAACACTGCACAACCAGAGAAGCCGCATCATTCTGCATTCAGAAGATCAAAGAAGTGTTTGCATGGAGCTGGAAAGAAGCGTTTGCAAAGCCGCCTGTCCAGTATATGACGCATATCGGCTGGGATGGGGAAAGACAGTGCTTCAATCCAAAAGTTGTAGACGAGGAACTTGTGGAGCTTGGCAAACTGTTCCAGTTCTTTCGGTGCATCGACATCCGGTATAATGAGAAGTTCTATGCCTATCGAATTTCCGTTGTTTACGGGGATGCCGGACAGAAAAATTCAGAGGAATTTAAAACACTGGTCACGAAAGTGCTGGGCGGCTGCCTTGCAGATCATATGATGAAATATAGTATGTGGTGCGGTGAAAACAGTTCGTTGTTCATGGTAACTTTATACCCGGAGTATATGGAGATCGCCATAGCGCGTAATGATGCAGGAAAAAGCTGGTTGGAAGCCCTTAGAAAGAAACGGGAACAGGCAAAAATTGAAGACCAGAGAAAGGCGCAGGGCATCTGCACACTGGAAGAGGTGTGGGGAGAAAATAAAGGGGATCGGATGACATGGGGATACGATGCAAAAATAGCACATCAGTATCAGACGAAATCATCTATTCAGACGGGCATAGATACCCATTGCCATGCACTGATTACGGGAAGTTCCGGTTCTGGAAAATCCGTAGCATTACTTTTCCTTCTGGGAAAACGGTTGCAGTCAGATCCGGGAACGCAGGTCTATGTCTGCGATTATAAGAACTCTGCGGACTTCCGGTTTCTGGATGAATATACGAAATATTATACGGGTGACCGCTGCTATGAGGGGATCATGGAATTTTACCGGAAATTTCAGGAAACCAGAGAATCCGGGGAGCCGGAGGGAAGGTCTTTGCTGATCTTTGACGAATACCCGGCATTTTTGAACCGCTTGCAGATGCTGGACAAGCAGAACAAAGAGAAAAGGGCTGCGGATGTCATGAATGCGGTATCAGAAGTTCTGATGCTGGGCAGGGGCTTGCATTTTGGAATCTGGATTGTAACGCAGCGGGCAGATGCCGCCCTGTTTGCAAATGGTAGCCGGGACAACTTCATGTGCATCCTTGCGCTGGGAAGACTCAGCAAAGAACAGAAAAATATGCTGTTCAGCGGCGAGGAGCTGCCGGAACGGAGCTATCAGCAGGGAGAGGGCGTTATTCTGTTGGATGGTCGGGAAGTAGAAGAAGTTAAGATTCCGTGGGTTACGGATGTCCCGGGATGGAGAAAGCACATGCTGGATACCCTCGAGCAGAGCGCGGACGGTAACGTCCGGCGCGAAAGCTGAGAGGGGATGCAAGCGGGGGTATAGTATTACCCCCGCTTGCACAAAAAAGCCCACCACCACTCAAAAAATCCAGTATCTATGCGGCTTTCCAGCCCTCAAAACCCTGTTCGCACCCCATAAACAAAAGAAACACAAAAATTTAAAGCCAGTATATAAGAAAGGTACAGTGATTTGTAATGAACCCATTAAGAGAAACCGAAATAAGAACCCGAAGACAATGGGACACACAAAGGAGAAATAACAAATGGTCGAAGAAAAGAAAGAGACAGAGAAGAAAAACGCCGCCACAGAGGAGATAAAGGAAGAACCAGAAGCCACGGAGGAGATAAAGGAAGAACCAGAAGCCACGGAGGAGCCGGAAAAACCACGGAAATCGAGGATGGACGGCATCCAGCGGCAGGCGTTTCTTTTAACCATCAATAACCCTCAGAAGTACGATATGGGGCATGAAAAAATAAAACAAAATCTGGTCATGAGTTTCCCGACGCTCAAATTCTTCTGCATGGCGGATGAAATCGGAGAACAGGGAACCTACCACACACACGTTTACATCCATTTCAATTCCCGTGTACGAGTTGGAAAAATAAAAAAATATTTCCCATCTGCCCACATCGACATAGCAAACGGAACCGCGAAAAATAACGTGGAATACGTTAAAAAGAGCGGCAAATGGAAGGACACAGAAAAGGCAGAAACCAGCGTCCCGAACACCTATGAGGAATGGGGGACGATGCCGACACAAAAAGGCAGACGTTCCGATCTGGAAGACCTCATGCAGATGGTAGAAGCCGGATATACGGTAACGGAAATTTTACAGGAAAACAACGACATGATCCTTTACATGGATAAAATCGAGAAAATCCGACAAGCGTTTCTGAACGAAAAATTCAAAGGAAAACGCAGACTGGATCTGCACGTTACCTATATCTGGGGAGCGACGGGAAGGGGAAAAACAAGATCCATCATGGACGCTTACGGAGACAGTAACGTTTACCGCGTGATTGAAAATGGAGGAGGGCATCCCTTTGACCAATACGACGGTCACGCGGTCATCGTGTTCGAAGAGTTCCGTAGTTCCTTTAAAATATCGGACATGCTGAACTATCTGGATGTATACCCGGTGACGCTCCCGGCGAGATACTGCAATAAAGTCGTTTGTTATAACAGGGTATTCATAACAACGAATATCCCACTGGAAGACCAGTATACAGAGGTGCAAAAAGAAAGCCCGGAAACGTGGGCGGCATTCCTCCGCCGGATTCATGAGGTACAAGTGTATCTGGAAGACGGAACCATTGTGAAATACGATTCGGTCGAAAAATATCTGAACCGGAACAAAGAGTTTCACAAACTGGAACCCGCGGACGAATGCCCATTTAATTAGGAAATGAGGGAAAGAGATGGACGAAAGAAACAAGGACGAAGAGCAGGGCGTGAAAAAGAAAAAAATATATCGTCCCGGAAGAAATCGAACTCGAAGAGGGGGTAGAGTTCCGGCGGGTATATGACTGGCTGCCTTATACCTACTGGCGGATTTTAAGAGTCATGAAAGAACTTGGCTGGGACATGATACAGATCTGGCAGGGATACAAGGCAAACCGCCGCCCGGGCTACTGTGAGAAATACCGCATCGTGGAGCATGAAACCGGAAGAGTGATCCGGGAAGAGGTAACCATTTACCAGATACAAAAAGCATTCGCACACGAGGAAGTCCCATTGGAAGACAAGCAGACAGAGGAATACCAGCGGGAAAAGCTGTTAATCGCAGCCGGAGAAAAAGAGGAATGGAAGCAGCGCCCCGTCAATGAGAAAGTATGGAACCCGGCGGCAAGAGAGTTTTATATGAAATACATAGAAGAAGACCCCACCGACGAGGAGCCGGGAACAGAAGAAACCGAGCCGGAATAAAAGAAAAAAAAGAGACAACAAAAGAAAAAGTAAGAGGGCTTATCCGGTCTATTCCAGATAAGCCTTTTTCAGAAAGGAAAAGCCAGATCAGCACGCCCAACGTAACGTATCGTAAAGTAAAGCAATAAGGGAAGAAGGATGTTGATAAATGGCAGAGCAGAAACATGGCAGCGTAGCTTTATGGAAATTTCAGATACAGAATTATTGAAGTTCGCACAGGAAAATGATATAGTTGATATAAAAGAAATAGCTGCATCGTATGAGATGAAAAAATATGAACAGTTATTAGCACAACATCCATATGATGTATGGCAAGGAAAAAATGGAAACTGGTACACCTATTTACCAAACGAGAAAAAAGGAAGGGTTCTAAAAAAGCGAGCTACAGAAGAAAAAATAAAAGATTGTATTGTTGAATATTACAATAACAATCCCAGTGTTGAAAGCGTATTTAATGAATGGATTGAAAGAAAACTGATGTATAAAGAAATCCAAAAGGGAAGTGCAGACCGCTATAAAACGGATTTTGAAAGGTTTTTTGTCAATACAGGATTCGCAAAAAAGAAAATAAAACAGATTGATAGTGACGAATTGGAAGATTTCATTCGAAGACAAATAGCAGAACAAAATCTTACAATGAAATCCTATTCTGGTTTGCGAATCATCATTCGAGGAATGTGGATGTATGCAAAAAAGAAAAAATGCACGGACATTTCGATCTCTGAATTTTTTGGAGATTTGGATCTTTCAAGAAAAATATTCAAAAAAACAGTAATAGAAAAAGAAGATCAAGTGTTTGCAGAAGATGAAATTCCGATTCTTGTTGATTATTTGAAAAGAAATGTAACTATCTGGAATTTGGGAGTTTTGCTGGTACTGCAAACAGGAGTCAGAGTCGGAGAGCTTTCAGCATTGAAACCCGGGGACTGGGCTGGTGGCAATATTTTAAAAATTCGTAGAACAGAAATTCGTTATAAAAACGAAGACGGTAAAAACGTTGTTGATGTACGAGAATTTGCCAAAACAGAAGCAGGAATGCGTGATATTATTTTATCAGACGGGGGAATAGAAACTTTGCGAATGATAAAAGAAATCAATCCATCGGGAGAATACTTGTTTGAGAATAGCTCGGGAAAAAGAATCAGGGGAAACACCTTTAATAAAAGATTGGATCTTGTATTGAAGGCAGTGGGTCTTCATCACAGATCCATTCACAAGGGAAGAAAGACGTATGGAACAACATTGATTGATGCCGGATGCGAAGATTCCTTAGTTATGAATCAGTTGGGGCATACGACAATAGAAACAAGCAGAAAATATTACTATTTCTCTAATCGAACGAGAGAACATCAGATAGAGCAGATAAAAAAGGCAGTAAATATATAATCTGATGAAAAAAGGTAATCATAAGGTAATCAAAAAAATCCAGAGTTGTTGAAACCAAAAAACTAGTGTTTATGCGGGTTTGCAGGCGGAAGAAGGGGAAAAATTGGAATTTCTACGGAGTTCGATTCTCTCATCCCCTGTATTAGGAAAGAGTGAAGATACAAAATCTTCACTCTTTTTTCGTATTGTTTAAAAGAAAAGTCTAACAGAACAGGATTTACAGAATTTTAAGATATTTTTGTAAAGCAGGACTGTTTTTTATGGTGTAAATAAGGTACAATAGAGCCACAGAACATATTCAAAAATAATGAAAAATGAAACATGAGAAGGGAGTGGGTGTAACGTGAGCAGAGAAAAAAATGGAAGCCGCGGCACGGTAAAAGCTGTCATTTATCTTCTGATCGTAGTAATCCTTGCTGGAATGGTTGTTTATCTGACGCAGTCGCTGCGGCGGGACCGGGAGCCGGAGATTACGGGGACGTTTATTGACAGTAAGCTGGAGGCGGCGGGGGAGCTGACGTCGGCGAAGATGATTTATAACGGGCTGATTCATTACTCGGACGGGTCGATTCCGTTTCTGACGCAGAAGGCGTTTAATATGACATACCGTGCAGAGGTACGTGCGGGCGTGGATCTCGCGAAGGCGAATACGGAGGTGACGGATTCAGAAGTAACAGTTACACTTCCGGCAGTGGAGATTTTTGATATTTCCATCGACAATGATTCCATCCAGTATTACGATGAGAAGGCAGCGCTTCTGAACTGGGAGCGGAAGGAAGATGCGATGGATGCAATCGCGAGTGCGAAGGAGGATGTAGAGCAGCAGACGAAAGAAATGGATGACCTGGAAACGATGGCACAGGAACAGGCGAAAACACTGATTACCGGAATGCTGTCCGAGACGGTCGGGGACAAGACATTGGTTGTAAAATTTGAAGAATAGTACATAGACGGGATGTCGGCACTTCTTTTTGGGGGATAAAAAAAGGAGGGCCGGTATTTCTTCTGGCAGAAACACCGGCATTATGAAAAAGAAAAATCTATATAAATTGGAAAGAATATTAGGTTGGGACAACGGTTGAAAGATAGAGGAAGATGATTTGTTGTCCCTTTGTTTTGATACGTTTAGTATAGTTGTCATATGTGAGGAAAGTGTGAATGGAGTTTGAAGAAACTTTGAAAAGATTTGTGAATGGCGCGGGTGAACATCGGAACATCCCAACGCCCGGATATCGCCGAATTTGCATAGAATTAACTTGAAAGTGAACACTGCTTCATGGTACAATCGTTTGGCATGTGTGAAATATGAGTTACATTTGAGAGGACAAAAACTATGGACTATAAACTGCTGCTGGACACCGCGGTCATGGCGGGAGAAATCCTGCTGGAAAGCGGGGCGGAGACGTGGCGGGTGGAGGATACCATGCTGCGGATGCTGCGCATGTCCGGCCTGAAAACTGCGGATGTACTGGCGCTGACGACCGGCTTTGTGGTAACGCTCGACGACCCGGCGATGGATTCCATGACTGTTATGCGCAGCGTAGAGAGCCGTGCAACGGATCTGAACCGGATCCATGCGGTCAATCAGCTTTCCCGCGATTTCTGCGAAGGAAATATCGACCTGGATGCGCTGTTCCACCGGGTGCGGGATATCTATCGCGCTAAGTCGGAAATTAAAAAAAATCTGCTCGCGATGATGGCGACGACCGCAGGCTTTGCAATCATGTTCGGAGCCGGGTTCTACGAAGTGCTGGCATCTGCACTTGCAGGTTTTATATCAGGAATCGGTGTTTACGGAGGAAAAAAAGCCGGGATGCAGTCGTTTCTTGTGAACTGTATCGGGTCATTTTTGCTGGCGGTCACATCTATTCTCTGTGTTCATTACCTGCCGGGGACCATGGATCTGAACGTCATTATCATTGCATCGATCATGCCCCTCGTACCGGGTGTGGCGATCACGAATGCGGTGTATGATACCCTGCACGGCGACTACATTTCCGGTGCGGCACGGATGCTTGAGGCGTTTGTAACCGCTGCTGCCATCGCAATCGGCGTGGGACTTGGCATGCTGCTGCTCCGTCCGCTGGTGCGGTAGAGAAAACCGATACAGAAAAAAGATGAGGTTAAAGCAAAAATATGAGAATAGCAGGTGAAATCATCCTGAAATCCCTTGGAGCCTGGGTTGCAATCTGGGGATTTTCAAGACTGTTGAACGCACCAAAAAAGCTGGAATGCTACACGGCCGGTGTCGGTATGATCGGCTGGGCGGTCTATCTGATCGTGGAAGTATTCAATGACGGCATTCTGATGAAGAACTTTCTTGCCGCCGTTGCCGTCGCCCTGGTTTCCCAGGCAATGGCGCGTCATTTCAAAGCGCCGGTGATCCTTTTCGTGATCCCGGGCATTCTCCCGATGGTGCCGGGAGCCGGTATGTACCGCATCGTCTACTCGATCGTTATGGGGCCGGAAAACATGGTTGGAACGTATCTTTTAGAGACAGCGACTGCGGCAGGCGCAATTGCCCTTGGAATTTTCCTCGGAGAAGCGCTGCAGAAGGTATTTTTTTACGAATTCCATAGGTGATTTACGAAAAAAGTGAGAAATTTGCCAAAACCAAATTTTTTGCTGTTTTTTGTCGGATTTTATGATATACTTAACAGTGTATGTGCCCTTGGACGAAAGAAGAAATCTATAGGGGCATTTTTAAGGAAAAAAGAAGAGAAGTAAGTAAAGTGCAGACACAGAACTATGAGGAGCAAAAAATATGAAGTTTGAAGATGATGATTTAAAGGACGGTAAACTTTGGGCTGCCCTGCAAAAAGAGATTGACCGTGACCTGGCGGAAAAGGAGAGCGGTGAAACATTCCAGGAAGAACTGGCAGACATCGAAGACTCCATTGAATTTGAAAGCAAAGAAACAAAAAGCGAAGATCACATCCCGGATGAGACTGCAAATTTAAGTAATCTGCGAAGTGTCCTTGAGGCAACTGAGCGTGCAAAAGACGAAGAAGCGAAGCAGAAAATGAAGCAGACCAAAGTGGAGCCTGTGACGCAGGACATCGAGATTCCGGAATTTACAGAAGAGGAAGAAGAAATCGAAGAGACGCCGGCGGAGACAAAAACAGAATCGGAACCGGAAGAAGTGATGGTGGATGATGATCTGATCATCAACGATCCATTCGCAGATGAGGATGATCTGCTGGGAGAAGAGAAGACAGAGACCAAGGGTTCGGAGAAAGAAGTGCTTGGTGATCAGGTGGAAGCCGCAATGGAGCGCCTCGTCAGCGACACGGTAGGCCATATCCCAATGCCGGAAATAGACGATGAGGATGATGACTACGACGATTATGAGGATGACGACGAAGAGTACATTCCGCATGGCGCAAAACCGCAGAAGAAAAAGGGAAAAGGCGGTGCGGTTATCGCCGTTGCAGCCGTTGCTGTTATTGCTGTGGGAGGCTTTTTCTATGGAAGCAAAATGTTCCATTACCAGAATTATTTTTTCAACGGAACAACCATCAACGGAGTAGACTGCTCGGATATGACGGCCAAAGAGGCAGAAACGAAAATCAAAGAGCAGGCTGCAAACTATACCTTAAATGTAAAATTCAAAGACAATGATACGAAGAGTGTCAGCGGAAAAGACATCGACTACACCTACGCCGGAGACGGCAGCGTGGAGAGCGTGTTAAAGAAACAGAACAGTTTCCTCTGGTTCCTGGGAAATGGCGGAAAAGAGAAAGATTCCCAGGTCACCATGCAGTACAGTCAGGAAAAACTGGATGCGGTGATTGATGGATTTGACGAATTCCAGTCCGCAGACGGTGAGAATGCACCGGCCAGCGCCTACATCACCTTCCAGAACAATGAGTTTGAGATTGTGGATGCTGTTATGGGTGAGGGAATGGATCTTACCCTTGCAAAACAGTGCATCGAAAACGCGCTGATCAATGCGGATACCGAAGTGGATCTTGAAAAAGCAGGCGTTTACGACGGAACCTTGGTAACAGCAGATGACGAAACACTGAATGCACAGAAGGATCAGTTAAATGAACTGGTACGCGCAAGTATCACATACAGTATGCCGGATGGAACAACACAGGTTCTTGACGGAAATACCATGAAAGACTGGCTGGCGGTCGATGCGGATGGAAATTATTCCAAAGATGAAAACCAGTGGAATGAAAGAGTAAAAGAATATGTGGCAAATCTTGCGGCAGCGATTGATACCGATGGCAAGGATCACACCTTCCCGGCAACCGGTATCGAAGGCGGCGTGACCATCAGCCAGGAAGGCTACGGATGGAAAGTGGATCAGGAGCAGGAGATAGCAAAGATCGCAGAAGAAGTAGATGCTCACGCAGCAGATGCAAGAGAGCCGCAGTATGCGCAGAGAGAGTTTGCTGCTTCCACAGAGAACAACGGATTCGGCAAGACGTATGTTGAGGTTGATGCCAGCCGTCAGCATATCTGGCTCTACAAAGATGGAAATCTGGTTGTCGACGGTGACTGTGTAACCGGTCTGATGGAGCAGAGCAGCTACACGAAGCCGGGTATCTACACAACCGCAGCAAAAGAAAGCCAGAAAAAACTGCACGGAGAGCTTCAGGCAGACGGCAGCTATTCCTGGGAAAGAGATGTGGATTCCTGGATTCCGTTCAACGGAGAGATTGGTTTCTACGATGCTTCCTGGAGAAGTAGTTTCGGCGGAAACCTGTATCTGACTGCAGGATCGACGACAGGATCTGTTGCACTTCCGACTGCAGTGGCACAGGCATTATATGACAATGTCGATGACGGAACACCGGTTATCATTTATTATTCCGAAGCTTATGAGGTAAGTGAAGACACGCTTACTGTGACACAGGCACCGGAAGCAGATGACGAAAATGTCGATGATACGACGAATACCACGACAGTAACGCCGACGAGAACGCCATCCTACACGTACGATGATTACACGCCATCAACTCCATCAACCCCATCAACTCCATCAACCCCATCAACTCCAGCGACCCCGTCTACGCCGGAACCGACCACAGCACCGACCGAGATCCCGTCTACGCCGGAGCCGACCGTAGCACCGACCGAGACCCCGTCGACACCGGAACCGAGCGCACCGGATCAGGGAGACCATACGGGTGACGATGATTACCCAGGTAAGGGCGAGAGCTGAGAAAAGAAGAAATAGAACATAAAAAATACGCATTCCGTTATCAAAACAGGAATGCGTATTTTTTATGAGAAAGAAACTGTTAAAAATTAATTTTCCGGTACGAACAGTGTGACAAGATCCATCGGGGAAGTGATGGTGTAGTCCGGGTTTTCGGTCTGACCAAAACCGTATGCGGCATGGACAAACGGGATTCCGGCCTCGTGTGTCGCCTTGTAGTCGCCGTCGGTATCGCCGACATAGACCGCGTGCTGCAGATGGTTCTGTTCGATGATTGTACGGATGTTGTCTGCCTTTGCCTTTCCGGTATCGCCAGGACAGAGATGGCCTTTGAAATAGTGACCGAGGCCTGTGGCTTCCAGAAAAACTTCGATATAGCCCGCCTGGCAGTTGCTTACGATATAAAGCGGGTAATGTCTGGAAAGAATAGAAAGTGCATCGACAAGTCCCGGATAAACAGGAGCCGGTGTCGCAAGAAGTGCCTCATGCTCTTTGGCACAGCATGCCTCGATCAGTTCTAATTGGCGCTCCTTTGGATATTCGTGGAAAATGACGGCGGCGATATCCGGGAGCAGGCGGCCGAACAGGCCTTTTAACACGGCTCCGGTGAGGTTTGGTGTCATATCAGTTTCTTTTTCCATAATCTGATTCCATGCGTCGGCAACAACGTCTGTGGAGTCCCACAGGGTGCCGTCCACATCAAAAATAATACTGTCGATCAAGAGTTTTTCCTCCATATCTTAAGGGTTTTGGTTATTCTTTTAAAGTATTTATTAATTTTAATCAAAAACACGTGAGAGCGCAATGTTTATTTTGCATTTTGGAGGAAAATGTGGCAAAATAAGAATGATATATTAACAGGAGATTACTATGCAGGACACAATCACAAAGCCATTATTGAAATGGTATGGCGAAAATAAAAGAGTGCTGCCGTGGAGAGAAAAAAAGAACCCGTATGAAATCTGGGTTTCCGAGATTATGCTCCAGCAGACGAGGGTGGAGGCGGTCAAGCCGTTTTATGAGCGGTTTATGCGTGAACTGCCCAATGTCGCAGCACTTGCGGTCTGTCCCGAGGAAAAGCTTTTGAAGCTCTGGGAAGGCCTTGGTTACTATAACCGTGTGCGGAATATGCAGAAGGCCGCACAGAAAATTATGGAAGTGTATGACGGTGTATTTCCGGCAGATTACGAAGCCTTAAAAGGACTTCCGGGAATTGGAAATTACACAGCGGGAGCCGTTGCATCGATCGCGTTTTGCATTCCGGTGCCGGCGGTGGACGGAAATGTGCTCCGTGTGATGGCACGCCTCCGGGAGGACGGTGAGGACATTTTAAAGCAGTCCGTGAAAAACCGCGTGGAAGCGGAATTGACCGAAATCATGCCGGCAGAAGATCCGGGAGCCTTCAATCAGGCGATGATGGATCTCGGCGCAATGGTCTGTCTGCCGAACGGCGCACCAAAATGTGAAGTCTGTCCGCTTTTTGACCAGTGTCTGGCGGGACAGCATCAGACCTGGACGGAATATCCGTTTAAAAAGAGCGCAAAGCCGCGCAGAATCGAAGACAGAACCGTTCTGTTATTTCTGGACGGTGCGCACACAGCAGTGCGGAAACGGCCGAAAAAAGGACTTCTGGCGGGACTTTACGAGTTCCCGAACTTCGATGGCGTGCTCTCCGAACAGGAAGCACTTGAAGAGGCAGAAAAATTCGGCGTGACGCCGCTTCATATTCAGGCATTGCCGCCGTACAAGCACATTTTTTCCCATGTCGAGTGGCATATCACAGGATACGCCATTAAAATTGCAGGAAACGATGTGGAGCAGGAAGGGGAAGAAAAAGCCGGATTGATTTTTGCGGATGCGAAAACCGCGGCTGAAAGATATGCCATTCCGTCTGCGTTTGCGGAATACGCAAAATATACAGATCTGGAACGTGCCTGAAACGGCAGAAGAGCAAAAAAGAGCAGGGAGAAAAAAAGATGAAGATTTTATCAATTGCAGTACCATGCTATAATTCAGAAGCATATATGGAGAAATGTATCGATTCGCTGCTGGTCGGCGGAGAAGAAGTAGAAATTCTGATCGTGGACGATGGTTCCAAGGACGGAACCACAGAGATTGCAGACCGCTATCAGGAAAAATATCCGACGATTGTAAAAGCGATTCATCAGGAAAACAAGGGCCACGGCGGAGCAGTCAACACGGGTGTGGAAAATGCGACGGGTCTGTACTTTAAAGTTGTGGACAGTGATGACTGGGTAAACCCAGAGGCATACCAGAAGATTTTAAATGTTCTGGCAGAAGTCGTACGCGGACCGAAAACACTCGACCTTCTGATCAGTAACTATGTGTATGAAAAAGAGGGCGCCAAGAGAAAACGTGTGATGCGCTATGCGAAATCGCTGCCGGAAGGCCGCTTTTTCGGATGGGATGAGGCGAAAGCTCTCGGCAAAACACATTATCTGCTGATGCATTCGCTGATTTACCGGACTTCTCTTTTAAGAGAGTGCGGCATGAAGCTGCCGGAGCACACCTTCTATGTGGATAATCTGGTTGCGTTTATTCCGCTTCCGTACGTCAAAACGATGTATTATCTCGATGTCAATTTCTACCGCTACTTTATTGGAAGAGCCGACCAGTCGGTTAACGAGAAAGTCATGATCGGCAGAATTGACCAGCAGATCCGTGTCAACAAGCTGATGATCGATTACCTTGGTGAACAGAAAGGGCTGTCGAAGTACCTGCGGAAATATATGATCAGCTATCTGACCATTATTATGACGGTTTCTTCCGTGATGATGATGCGCTCCGGAACGGAAGAAAATCTCGAGAAAAAGAACGATCTGTGGAGATACCTGAAGCAGGAGGATGCAGCCGATTACTTCCGCATCCGCCACGGCATTTTCGGAACTGTTATGAGCAGCAAATCAAAACCGGGACAGAAAATTGCAGTCTATGCTTACAAGGTAGCGCAGAAGCTGTATGGATTTAACTAGAAAGTAACGAAGCGGAGGAACGAACAATGCGAGTAGGAATGGGTTACGATGTGCATAAACTGGTGGAAAACCGGAAACTGATTCTGGGCGGTGTGGAAATCCCGTATGAATATGGCCTTCTGGGACATTCCGATGCAGATGTGCTGGTCCATGCCATTATGGATGCGCTTCTCGGCGCTGCAGCACTGCGGGACATCGGACGCCATTTTCCGGACAATGATCCGGCGTATGAGGGCGCAGACAGCATCGAACTGCTGAAAAAAGTGGGTGAGATGCTCGAGGAGCGGATGTATCTGATTGAAAATATCGATGCAACCGTTATTGCACAGAAGCCGAAGCTCCTGCCATACATCGACACGATGGTGAAAAATGTGGCGGAGGCGCTTCATCTCGAAGAGGATCAGGTCAATATCAAGGCAACGACCGAGGAAGGACTTGGCTTTACCGGAAAGAAAGAGGGAATTTCCGCACAGGCGATCTGCTGCATTTCCAAGGCACTCGACCTGATGCCGGACGACCGGATCGCAGGCGGATGCAGCGGCTGCCCAGGATGCGCAAAGAACGCAGAAGAATAAAAGAGAAATGCGATTGCACAAGGCCGGAAGATGTGGTAGACTGGAAGAAGAATAAGGGAGTAGTCGGCGGCATACGTGACGCTATAAGGCCAACAACCGAAGAAAAAGCATTTCTTCTGGCTTTGTATGAAATGACAAGACTTATCTGTATCAACAAATATGGTGCGGATAGGTCTTTTTCTATATAGAAAGAGACCGGTGTACCAGTGGGAACTTATCATAGGAACGCAAAAAAGCGTTTTCAGAAGAAAGGACGGATGGAAATGAAAGAGTATCTGGAAAAAAGTTCGAAGATTCTTGATGAGTTACAGACAACGGAGCAGGGACTTTCCGAGGCGGAAGCTGCGCGGCGGCTTTCCGAACACGGACCGAACCGGCTGGCGGCGGGAAAAAAGAAGAGCAATCTGCAGCGGTTTTTCGAAGAGCTGAAAGACCCGATGATCCTGATCCTGCTCGCCGCAGCGCTGATTTCCGGCATCACATCGGCGTATGAAGGCGAATCGTACGCTGATGTGGTCATTATTCTCACCGTTGTCATCATTAATGCGGTGCTCGGTGTTCTGCAGGAGAGCAAGGCAGAGAAAGCGATTGAAGCTCTGCAGGAGATCGCGGCAGCCACGTCGAAGGTGATGCGCGGCGGGAAAATGGAAGTGAAAAAGAGCGAGGAGCTCGTACCCGGTGATATTGTAATTCTCGAAGCGGGCGATGCTGTTCCGGCGGATGGCCGTATTTTAGAGAGCGCCAGCATGAAAATCGAGGAAGCAGCGCTGACCGGAGAATCTGTCCCGGTCAATAAAACAGCGGATGTTCTGAACGCCGGCGCAGCCAGCGAGGTTCCGCTCGGGGACCGGAAAAACATGGTCTATATGGGAAGCACCGTTGTCTATGGCCGCGGCCGCGCTGTTATCACCGGAACGGGTATGAAAACCGAGATGGGAAAAATCGCCCATGTTCTGACGCAGTCGGCGGATGAGAGCACACCGTTGCAGAAGCGGCTGAACCAGCTCAGCAAAATCTTAAGCGTGATGGTGCTCGCCATCTGTGCCGTGATTTTCATTGTCGGTATTTTAAAAGAGGGCGTGACGCCGCAGAACATCTTAAATACCTTTATGGTAGCCGTCAGCCTTGCCGTAGCGGCAATTCCGGAAGGACTTGCAGCAGTTGTCACAATCGTGCTTTCCATCGGTGTGACCAAAATGTCAAAGCGGAATGCGGTGATCCGGAAACTGACGGCTGTCGAGACGCTCGGCTGTACGCAGGTGATCTGCTCGGATAAGACAGGAACGCTGACCCAGAATAAGATGACCGTGGTAAAACATGAGGGAAGCGATATAAAACGTCTCGTATCCGTTATGGCACTCTGCTCCGATGCGGAGCCGGACGAAAACGGCGAGGCAGTCGGAGAACCGACGGAATGTGCGTTGGTCAACGATGCGCAGAAAGAGGGATGCCCGAAGAAGAGCCTGTCCGTCCAGTATCCGCGTGTCGGGGAAGCGCCGTTTGATTCGATGCGGAAACGCATGACAACGATCCACCGCGCAAACGACGGAACGTATTTTTCCTGCACAAAAGGCGCACCGGATGAGATTCTGAAGCGGTGTACCTCCGTTTGGCGTGACGGCAGAAAACAGCCGATGACAGAAGCATTCCGGCAGGAAATCCTGTCGCAGAACAAGGCGATGGCAGACCAGGCACTCCGCGTGCTGGCGGCAGCAGGAAGAGCGTGGAACCAGATGCCGTCCTCCCAGGAGCCGGACTTTCTGGAGCAGGATCTCTGCTTTTTAGGACTTTGCGGTATGATTGATCCGGTGCGGCCGGAAGTAGTCGATGCGATCCGGGAATGCCGCGGGGCAGGCATCCGTCCGGTGATGATTACGGGTGACCACAAAGACACAGCGGTTGCTATTGCAAAAGAGCTGGGTATTCTGGAGGCGGGCTGGAAAGCGGTAACGGGAGCCGAGATTGACCAGTTAAGCGATGAGGAGCTTGACCGGAGAATCGAGGAATATGCTGTTTACGCACGCGTCCAGCCGGAGCATAAAGTGCGGATCGTCGATGCGTGGAAGCGGAAAGGCAGAATCACCGCGATGACAGGAGACGGAGTCAACGATGCGCCGTCGATCAAGCGTGCGGATATCGGCATCGGAATGGGCATCACGGGAACGGATGTGACGAAAAACGTGGCAGATATGGTGCTCGCGGACGACAACTTTGCGACGATCATCGTAGCGGTTGAGGAAGGAAGACGAATCTACGATAATATCCGCAAGGCAATTCAGTTCCTTCTGGCATCGAACCTTGCCGAGGTGCTGTCGATTTTCTGCGCGACGCTGATGGGCTTTACGATTTTAAATCCGGTGCATCTGCTCTGGATCAACCTGATTACGGACTGCTTCCCGGCGCTGGCGCTCGGTATGGAGGACGGTGAGGCAGACATCATGAAACGCCCGCCGAGAAATGCGGATGACGGTATTTTTGCGGACGGCCTCGGCTTTGATGTTGCGTTTCAGGGCATCGTGATTACGGTGCTGACGCTGGCGTCCTACTTCATCGGCCACTATCTGGAAGCCGGCCGCTGGGAAATCGTCAACAGCCCGGACGGCATGTCGATGGCGTTTCTGACACTCTCTATGGTGGAAATTTTCCATTCCTTCAATATGAGATCACGGAAAGGTTCTATTTTCCACATGAAGCATCAGAACAAGTATCTGTGGGGCGCGATGGCACTCTCATTTGTCCTCACATCCGCCGTGATTTACATCCCGGTACTGTCGAGTGCGTTCGGTTTTGAGCGGATCAGCGCGTTGGAATATGATGTGGCGATCGGCCTTGGACTGCTTGTCATTCCGGCGGTCGAAATCAGCAAGTGGATCCGGCGGAAATTTGCTTGACAAACGAGAAAAATTTGCATAAACTAGAACAAACGGAAACAGAAAAAGGCTTGGAACGGAAAAAGTAGAAAATCAGAATTGTTTCACAGAGAATGGCAGACAAATGGGGCTGGAAGCTGCCTGAAACGAGGGTTTTTGAAGTGCGTCCGGAAGCTGGCCGGGTGAAGCGGAAAAAGTGGGTAGTCCGGCACGGGTCCTGCACGTTATGCAGAAGAAAAGAAGAGGGCAGGTGTGCCCTTAAAGTAAAGTGGAACCACGGAGCTATTTCGTCTTTATCGGAGATGAAACAGCTCCGTTTTTGAATATTGCCCTTCGGGCAAAAAAGGTGGTAAGAAATAAAAATCTGAAAAAGTCCTGGCAGGAGGCAAGGAGAGGAAAGATGAGTTTTTTCGCGTATTTTAAAGAGGAATTTCAGGTGATTCAGGAGCGGGATCCGGCGATACATTCTCCCATGGAAGTCTTGCTGTATCCTTCATTTCGTGTTATGCTGAAGTACAGACGGGCGCACAAGCTATATCTGAAAGGCCATTACTTTCTGGCCAGGTGGATTTCACAGCGGGCAGCGAGAAAAACCGGTATCGAAATCCATCCGGGTGCGACGATCGGAAAGGGATTGTTTATTGATCATGGTTCTGGTGTGATTATCGGAGAAACAGCCATTATCGGAGACAACGTGACGCTGTATCAGGGCGTGACGCTTGGCGGTAATGGTAAGGAGACCGGGAAACGTCATCCGACGCTGAAGGACAATGTTATGGTCAGCGCCGGTGCGAAGATCATCGGATCGTTTACGATCGGGGAAAACTCCAAAATCGGAGCCGGATCGGTTGTGATCGAGGAGGTTCCGCCGAACTGTACCGTCGTCGGCGTGCCGGGGCACATTGTGAAGCAGAATGATGTGCGGATTCCGAGAAAAAGCATGGATCACATTCATCTGCCGGACCCGATTTTCGAGGATATCAAAGTACTGCAGCAGGAGAATACGGAGCTTACGAACCGTGTGCTCGAGCTGGAGGGCGAGCTGCGTCAGATGAGGAAAAAAGAAAGGACAGAACAGAAGTGACGGAAGTGGGCAAAGAGACAGAAAACGAGGAGCTTTTTCCAGAGGCGGTTTTCGGGGAGAAGGATTATCTTTCGGAGGTATTCGGACTGGAACAGCATGACATCCGCATGTATTCGCCGCTTACGCTGGCCTACATCGGGGATGCTGCGTATGAGATCGTCATCCGCACGATTCTGGTGCGGAAAGCAAATATGCAGGTCAACAAGCTGCACCGCCATGCGGCAGGGCTTGTAAAGGCGGAGAAACAGTCGGCGATGATTGAAATTCTGGAGCCGCTGTTTACCGAAGAGGAAAAACAGATTTATAAAAGAGGCAGAAATGCGAAATCCTATACCAAGGCAAAAAATGCGTCCACGATCGACTACCGCCGGGCAACCGGGTTTGAGGCCGTGATGGGGTATCTGTACCTGAAAGGGGATTACAAGCGGATGATCGACCTGATCCGGGCAGGACTTGGCGAAGTGTGAGAGCAGATAAGATTCAGAAAATAAGAAAGAAGCGGCAGGGCAGTGGGGCTTTTGAAAAAGCAAAAGTTCCCACTGCTTTTGGGACCGCGGAACAGGAATGATATGAGAGAAAACAACAGAAACGACAAGAGAAACTTTGAGAGAAGAGACGGAAAAAAACGTGACTTTAAGGGGAAACGAGATTACCGTGACAGAGACAGAAAACAGGAAGTACAGCAGGCGGATGAGGAGTTTACAGGCGGCATGGTAGAGGGAAGAAACGCTGTCATCGAGGCGTTCCGCTCCGGCAAGACCGTGGACAAGCTGTTCGTCCTTGCAAGCAGCCAGGACGGCCCGATCCGCACGATCATCCGTGAGGCGAAAAAACACGATACCATCATCAATTATGTAGAAAAAGAACGTCTTGACGAGCTGTCCACCACCGGAAAGCATCAGGGTGTCATTGCACAGGTGGCTTCCTACAGTTATGCAACCGTTGAGGACATCCTCGCGCGCGCAGAGGAGAAAGGAGAGCCGCCATTTATCCTTCTGCTGGACGGCATTGAGGATCCGCATAACCTCGGTGCGATCATCCGTACCGCAAACCTGGCAGGCGCACATGGTGTCATCGTGCCGAAGCACCGCGCAGTCGGCCTGACAGCAACCGTTGCCAAAACGTCGGCAGGTGCATTAAATTACACACCGGTGGCAAAGGTGACGAATCTGGTGCAGACCATGGAAATGCTGAAGGAAAAGGGCATCTGGTTTGTCTGCGCGGACATGAACGGACAGAGAATGTATGATCTCGACCTCAAGGGACCGATCGGCCTTGTAATCGGAAATGAGGGAGAGGGTGTCAGCCGTCTGGTGAGAGAAAACTGCGACTTCACAGCCACAATTCCGATGAAAGGCGATATCGACTCTCTGAACGCTTCCGTGGCAGCCGGCGTGCTCGCTTATGAGATTGTAAGACAGAGAAGCTGCTAGAAATTGCGGAAAATCACATTACGCTCCGGCGGAAGAAAGATGAAGGATACAAGAGATATGATGGTGAAAGATTACGATACCTGTACGGATGAGGAGCTGATTGCGCGTCTGCGGGCAGGAGAACGCGAGATTACCGATTATCTGATCGACAAATACAAATCGCTGGTGCGGACCAGGGCGAGGGCGCTGTACCTGGTGGGCGGAGATCACGAGGATCTGATCCAGGAGGGCATGCTCGGACTTTTTAAGGCAGTGCGTGACTACAAACCGGGGAAGGAGGCATCGTTTGCCACCTTCGCCGGCCTGTGCATCGACCGTCAGATGTATTCGGCAGTGGCATCGTCCCAGCGCCAGAAGCATCAGCCGCTGAACAGCTTCGTCTCGTTAAGTGAACCGGTTTCCGAGCAGGAGCTGCGCCTGGTGGACGAGGAGACACCGGAGGAGATCATGATCAGCCGGGAAAACGTAATCGGCATGCATGAGCGGATCAAAGAACGGCTCAGCAAATTTGAGTACCAGGTGCTGGAATTGTATCTGAAAGGGTACGATTATACGCAGATTGCGGAAAAACTTGGAAAGCAGCCGAAGGCAATCGACAATGCACTGCAGAGAATCCGCAGTAAAGTGCGGGAGGTCTGTTCGTGAGATGGGAAAACGACCGAAAAAATTACGGCGAATTGTCAAAAGCGCAGGAAAATCTGTGAACAAATAAAAATTTTCAAATTTGTAGAAAAAACTGTTGACAATTCACTATAGTTTTGATAGAATACCAAATGTAGCAAGGAGCTAACAAAAAAACAAAACAACTTGCGAATGCTGATGTGGCTCAGTCGGTAGAGCGTCGCCTTGGTAAGGCGGAGGTCACGGGTTCGATTCCCGTCATCAGCTTACTATGAAAGATCCCGGGAAACCGGGATTTTTTCATTATATAAAAACAACGGGAGACAGATCGGAAAAAACGAGGTGAAAAGAATGGAGTCAAAACGTAAGGTACTGCAGAAGCTGTTCCTTTCCACGCTGTATCTGAGCGCGTTTACGTTCGGAGGCGGGTATGTGATTGTGACGCTGATGAAGAAAAAGTTCGTGGATGAGTACCACTGGATTGAGGAAAATGAGATGCTGGACCTGGTGGCGATTGCGCAGTCATCGCCGGGGCCGATTGCGGTGAATGGGGCGATTGTTGTCGGGTATAAACTGGCGGGGATGATTGGTGTGCTGGTTTCGATTATTGGAACGATTATTCCGCCGTTTCTGATTATCTCTGTGATTTCGGTCTGCTATCAGGCGTTCCGGGATAATTTTTTCGTGAGCCAGATGCTCGAAGGAATGCAGGCAGGCGTCGGAGCCGTGATTGCATCCGTGACGTATGAGATGGGAGCCGGGGTTGTGAAAGAAAAAGATCCGCTGTCGCTGGTGATTCTTGTCTGTGCGTTTGCAGCAGCCTGTTTTTTCAAGGTCAACGTGATTTATATTGTACTGGTCTGCGGTGCCATCGGTGCGGTGCGGACGATTCTGGCGAAACGGAGGGGTGCGAAATGATTTATTTTCAGCTATTTTTAAGCTTTTTCCAGATCGGCCTGCTCAGCTTCGGCGGAGGCTATGCGGCTATGCCGCTGATTCAGGGACAGGTGGTGCAGGGACACGGCTGGCTTTCGATGTCGGAGTTTACGGATCTTATCACCATCTCTCAGATGACACCGGGGCCGATCGCAGTCAATTCGGCAACCTTCGTCGGAATTAAAATCGCAGGCATCCCAGGAGCGCTCGTGGCAACGTTTGGATGTATTCTGCCGTCGTGTATTCTCGTCACACTGCTTGCGAAGCTATATTTAAAATACCGCGAAATGGCAATGCTCCAGGGAATCCTCCACTCCCTCCGCCCGGCGGTTGTGGCGATGATCGGTTCCGCAGGGATTTCAATTCTGGTCACGGCGTTTTGGAACAGTGAAGGAGATACCGTGATCCGGCTGGCGCAGACGAACTGGAGTCTTGTCGTGATCTTTATCATCAGCCTCATTCTGCTGCAGAAAGGCAAAAAGAACCCAATCTTTGTGATGGTACTGGCCGGGGTGATGAAGGTGGCAGTGGCGCTGGTGGAAAAATTTGCGGCATGCTGTGGGACGATTTTTTAAATTCAAAGGTGAATGCTTTTTAGGACGTATTAAACTCAAAAATATATATCGATAAAACAGGATTGCTGGAATACACCAACAGTGTGATTGACACAACATCGAAGTTTATCTGCAACAGCCGCCCCAGAAGATTTGGAAAATCGATCACAGCGGATATGATGACTGCATACTACAGCAGAAGTCTGGATACAGAAGAAATGTTTGAAAAGCTTAATATTGGTCAGGCGGCAAATCAGAAAATACAGGATGAATATCAAACAGCAGATTCTTAATAGGGAAGGTAAACATAGTGTTATACATTATTTTTGATTTTATAATGGCAGTAATTATGTTTATGTCACTTCCTTTTATTGTTGGAATAATGGTAGATATCCGCCATCAGGGAATTGGGTGCTTTGCGGCATGGGTAATATGGGGAGTTATGCTTATCTTATCGTTGAGGCTGTTTGATGCTCTGAAATTAAAATGTCAAAAAAAGCCAGAAAAAAGATAAAAAGGATCTTTCTTTCTAAACATGAATCGTGTATAATAAGCATTACTGTTCGGGGCCTGCCTGGAGAAATCCAGAAGGGCTCCGATTTATGTCATTTATTTTATACAACAAGAAAAGGGGGAAACCATGCAGAAACACAGAAAATTTATTGGGGACAAACGGTTTTACCTGATGGTGCTTGGCGTTGCGATGCCGATTATGATTCAGAACGGTATCACCAACTTTGTCAGCCTTCTCGACAACATCATGGTAGGACAGGTCGGCACCGAGCAGATGTCCGGTGTTGCGATCGTCAATCAGCTTCTTTTTATCTATAACCTCTGTATCTTTGGAGGCGTGTCTGGCGCAGGAATCTTCACTGCGCAGTATTTCGGACAGGGCAACGACGAGGGTGTGCGAAACACCTTCCGCTTCAAGCTCTGGATCGGCGTGATCCTGACGGCAGCGGCAATCACTATTTTCCTTGGTGCGCACGAGCCTCTGATTCGTCTCTACCTGACAGGCGATCAGGGAAGCCAGGACATGAATGCGACATTAGCTTATGGCATTTCTTATATGAAGGTCATGCTGGTAGGTCTGCCGCCGTTCCTGTTTGTGCAGCTTTATGCCAGCACGCTGCGCGAATGCGGCGAGACGATGCTTCCGATGAAGGCCGGTATCACAGCCGTATTTGTCAATCTGATTTTTAATTATATTTTAATCTACGGAAAATTCGGCGCACCGCAGCTCGGAGTTGTCGGCGCGGCAGTTGCAACGGTGCTGTCCCGTTACGTGGAGATGGCGATCGTGCTGATCCGCACGCACGGAAACAAAGAAAAATATCGTTTTACGAAGCATCTGTACCGCACGATCCGTGTTCCGGCGGCTTTGACGAAACAGATCCTTATCAAAGGAACACCGCTGATGCTGAACGAAACGTTCTGGGCAGGCGGCGTTGCGATCCTGATGCAGTGTTACTCCGTGCGTGGACTGAATGTCGTAGCCGCGATGAATATCTCTAACACGATCTCGAACCTGTTCAACGTCGTTTTCATCGCACTCGGCGATTCCGTTGCCATCATCGTCGGACAGCTCCTCGGAGCCGGAAGGATGGAAGAGGCAAAGGATACCGATACGAAGCTGATCACGTTTTCCGTATTACTCTGCATTGTGATCGGCGCGCTGATGGCGCTCGTGGCTCCAATCTTCCCACGCCTCTACAACACGACGGACGAAGTACGCCACATGGCGGCAATCTTCATCGTGGAAGTGGCCATGTTCATGCCGGTCAATGCATTCCTGCATGCAAGCTACTTTACCCTGCGCTCCGGTGGAAAAACGATCATCACGTTCCTGTTCGACAGCGTATTCATCTGGGTTGTCAGTGTGCCGGTGGCTTTCTGCCTGAGCCGTTTTACCGGACTTTCGATCTACGCAATCTACTTTATGGTTATGTCGGTTGACCTGATCAAGTGCGTGATTGGATTTGTCCTTGTCAAGAAAGGAGTCTGGCTGCAGAATATTGTGGCGGAGTAAAGAAAAAAATCTGTCTGTTTTCCAGTCTGAAAAGGATGGGAGGCGGGCAGATTTTTTGCTTTATAAAAAACTTTGTTGAATTTTACTGTAAAGCAAAAAAAGCCCTCCGGGCAGGATCGGACTGCGGCTGAGAG
>OWIJ01000530.1_pt1 | contig 29327 bp, 38 predicted proteins | sample 1732821 | NCBI WGS metagenome assembly OWIJ01 (sample SAMN05065759, study PRJEB22554) | human gut metagenome | biome: ENVO:2100002; feature: ENVO:00000062; material: ENVO:00002003 | host: Homo sapiens | place: USA | reverse complement strand
TCTAGCTTCGTCGGCAGCGTCAGATGTGTATAAGAGACAGCTATTATTGGTACATATATAATAAAGCGTAAATGGCTTATTATCAGAAAAATCTATGTATACTACCCAAAACTGCAAATACTTTTCGAATCATACTGACAGGAATCTCTTGTTCCCCATATTCAGGACTCTTGTTTGTAGGTATCAAACGAACGAAGCCTTTTCTTTCTGACATACGTATTCGCTTTACAGTCCTATAATTGTCTGTTATTATCCCGTAAATTTCACCGTATGGCAGATATTCAATCGGGTCTGTCATTTCTTTCATAGCAATGAAGTCTCCGTTGTTCAGCTCCGGCTCCATCGAATGACCGGTGATGTTACACCAAATTACTCCTTCTTTATTATAAGGTGCAAAATTGATATAATAGTCCGGGTTACGGGTCTGGTCATTCAATACCAAATCGAATCCTCCGATGAAGTCTACATTATAATAGGGTGCGCCCTTATATTCGTAATTTACCTCCAGCGGAACCTCCTCTTCCCTGTCGCCCATCAGCGACGCACCATCGCTTTTCAGCATGGAGCCGCGACCGGTGAGGAGCCAGTCGGTATCCACATCTGTTGCGTAAGCGAGAAATCTTGCAATATTATCCTCGCTTATACCATTATTTTGCCCTAAAATACCCCTTGTTACTCCCGAATCCTTGTAAAATTCATACGGGGTAACCCCTTTTTCTTGTAGATAACGCAAGATATTTTGCTTAATTTGCGATTTTTCTTGTCTGTTTTCTTGCATAACCGAGAATTCTTGTCTAATATTGCAGCGTATTCAGAATGTGAACACGCCCCAAAGATATAAAAAGGCGGTCATATAAACGAATATTAGAAGTGAAACTTAAAAAGAGTAAAGGATATGAGACGTTACTGGTTTGAATTGGAAGATGATCGCTATAACGAATTAGGCGCAGCGATTCCGGATGGCAGCAGCAAGCAGGCTGCCATCAACAGAGCAAGACAATGGATGAAGGACAACAATGTAAAGGCGACAAAACTTATAGTCAACAGCATGCGGACGGATAACATCTTGGACGTGATAGATATAGAGTTAAACTAAAAATATATAGAGTAATATGACACAAAAAGAATTTGAAGAGAGAACAGGCATCGTGCCGACACCGGAAGATTTTGAGTACATCCATGAAGTGTATATGAATACATCAATGGATAAAGACGCATTTTGCAAAGAGTTCAAGAAGCATGGGGAAAGCCAAATTATCCGAGATATCTATATACGGGTTGTGAACTGTAATGTGAAATTGAATCGACAAAAGGAAGTTACAAATGATCTTGCCGACTTCCTGATTGGTAAAGCACATGCTTATGACGATACAGACTTCCGCAAACAAGCTGTGAAACTGGTTGGGGAGGTGGAAGTGGTCAAGCGAACCATTGAATTGGGACTTCCACTTTGGGATGAAGACCGCAAGTGTATTCTTTCAATGATCAACGAACAAAGCAAATAGATTGCAGGTTAGGACAGCCCGGAAAGACGGGCGGGCGATTAGTTCAGTCAGGCAGAACAGGCGAAACTTACCCATAGAAGCCATTGTCCCCGGTTCGAATCCGGGATCGCCCACAGTGATAACATTAAAACAGTATAACGATATGAAAGCGATTAGAGTTTCAGTGAGTTTCCACGAGTGGTCAAAGGTCGAAGGATTTTTAGGCCTGTTTATGGAAGACGAAGATACATTTATTTATCTGGTGGACAATGTAACATTTATTGCCGTGTTTGCCGGGGAATGTGCGATGGCTTACTTCAAAGCTGCGTTGGCCGAAGCGTTTGATGAAGAAACGATTATTGTAAAACTCAGATAATATAACGATGAAGAAACGAATCATAGTAGAATATGGAGAAGTAAAGCGGATCGCCTTGCTGATGAATTGTACTTACGAAATGGTGTCGCATTCGCTGGCTTACCGAAAGGATACCAAGCTGGCGAAGGCGATCCGAAAAATGGCTTTGATGCGCGGAGGTGTCGAAGTAGGTGACGAATCGATAAATAACAGGAATCATGGAAGCGAATTGGTTAAAAGCGTTTAGCGATGAGATCGCCTGTTGGCGCAGCATTACCAGGAAAGAGAAACTATATACCGTTTACTTCCTGCTGAGTTTTACCCTGTTGGTTGGAATGGCGGATTGTAATCCGGTATGGGTGATGTTTTTGGTCGTGTTGAACTTCGGCAACTCTGCACGGCTGATAAAAAGAGTGCCGATTGATAAATTGGAGGAATGATTATGGATAAAATTATTGTAAAGATTGAAGTTCTGGGTATTCGTCAACACCGGGTTCATAACATTCGGGTAAATGCGTCGGAAGGTCGTTTGGGAATTCAAGTTCAAGTCCATAATGAAAAAGCAAGTTCATGCTTTCAACATATCCTTGAAAGAATTTTGCCAAAGCGTATACACCTTTCGTGGTGGAAGCCTGCCGATAAATGTATGCAATGTACTGATGTTGTTTTACGTTTGTCGCACCATTCAAGTATTCATAGTGAATTGTTGCCTCGTCAAACCAAATCTGAGCCATTACACAATAGGCAAGCCGCAGAAAATCAGTATTGTAAAGATAACGAAATTTCTCCCAGTTTGAATCGTTATCCTGGCCGGTTATAGAGATTTTAGCAATAAATATATCCATTATGCAATAATTTTCTGCAAATGTAAACAAATAAATCGAGTGATGGAATATTATAAGAACGAACTATGCGTGACATACGAGGAACTTACCTCCGGTGATGATCCTGTGATAAAGTTCAGTACTTTAAATAGCAATATCTTCAGAGGTAACATCAGAACCGCCAAACGTGGCGGTGGCGAAGGTTCCTACGCATTGGTAATCTATTCCTCGCTCCGTGAGAAATACAAGGCCCGCTATGTGGCGAAATACGGTAATCCGGAAAAAATACTAAAGTTACAGCGTATGAGAGACAGGGTGAAAATGGACGAAAAGGCAAGGGACTTTTACGAGACGTTCAAATATGACATGAACGGTGTTCAAACAGGACTCAGTGAGAAGCTGAAAGCGGAATACACGTTGAACGCTTCGGTGTTGAATGCGCTGGCCTGCGACCTGGAAGAGAAAACCTCCAAGCGCAAGATGTATGGCAACAGCCTCAGCACCGTATGGGAAAGCGTGGCTGCCACCTGCGAGAACCTGCGCGAGATTTACCATCACACCCTGCCGGAAAACCTGCCCCGGCTGCGGGAGAAGATCAACCGCTACAAGAAAGAGGGTTACGTGTCATTGATCTCCGGAAAACTGGGCAACGCCAGCACGTTGAAGATAACCAAAGAGGCGGGTGACTTCCTGATCGCCTTGAAACGCAGCCGGGTTCCGGTCTATACCGACTCTCGTATATTCGAGGAGTACAACCGGGTTGTTTCGGAAAAGGGCTGGAAACCGCTGAAAAGCAAACGTAGCCTGACGATGTGGTTCGCCCGTCCGGAGATACAGCCGCTTTGGTGGGACGCCGTGCATGGTGAGCTGTCGGCACACCAACGTTTCGGTCGCAAACACCGGACGGAACTGCCTTCACGCCGTGACACGCTTTGGTATGGTGATGGGACGAAACTGAATTTGTATTATCAGGACGAGAATGGGGATATGCGTACCACGATGGTCTATGAGGTGATGGATGCGTACAGCGAAGTGCTGTTAGGGTATTACATCAGCGACCACGAGAACTTTGAGGCGCAATACAACGCTTACCGCATGGCCATCCAAGTAAGCGGGCATAAGCCTTATGAAATTGTGCACGACAACCAGGGAGGCCACAAACGGCTGGAAAAGGAGAAAGGGACGACGGAACCAGGCTTCTTCGATTTGATTTGCCATGTGCACCGTGCAACTGCTCCATACAGCGGTCAGTCCAAAACGATTGAAAGTGCATTCGGTCGTTTCCAGTCACAGGAGTTGAACAAAGACTGGCGGTTTACCGGAATGAATATCACCGCCAAAAAAGAAAGCAGCCGCCCGAACTTGGAGTTTGTCGAAGAAAACAAGGACAAACTTTTCACTTTGGAAGAACTGAAAATCCACTATGCCGAAGCTCGCAAGGCGTGGAACGAGGCCAAACACCCGGCGACCGGCATCCCGCGCATCAAGATGTACGAGAAGAGCGTGAACGAGGAGACGGACGTGGTGACGGTTTACGATATGGTAGATATCTTCTGGATTTGGACGAAACGCCCCGCCACCTTCACCGACTCCGGCATAAAGATTACCATCGGCGGGAAGAAGTTGCCTTATGAGGTGTACGAACGTCCCGGCGTACCCGACCATGAGTGGCGCATGAAGAACACCTACCGCCAGTTCCATGTCAAATATGACCCGAATGACCTGCGCAGCATCCGCCTGTATTGGGAGGACAACGCCGGGGAACGTCGATTTGAACGGGTGGCCGAGCCTTACATGGTTATCCATCGTGCCCTGCAAGACCAGACGGAAGGCGAAGCCGCCTTTATCCGTCAGGAACAGGAAGCCAATATCAGAGATCGTATCGATCGTCAGGTTATCGCCAAGGAGATAGAATATGCTTATGGCGTGGCTCCGGAACAACACGGGTTGAGCACTCCGAAGATGAAAGGCGTTACTGCCGAAGTACAACGCCAAGTGGATCGACGGACGAAAAAATATGATCGAGATCCGGAAGAATTGCAAATCGGACGTGCCACCAAAAAAGCCAGCCTCCTTACTTGGGACCAACTTGGCAACAATAACAAAGTGGACCTGCGAAATGTGGCCGGCAAATTATAAATCAGAAATCATAAATTACAAATCATAAATATGGAATCATTAAGCAACAAACAGAAAGACACCATCCGCGAGGCTCTTCGCGCCTACGTCGCTAAATATCCGAGCCAGAACAAGGCAGTCGGTAGCCTGAAGAACACCAGTGTCGGCACAGTCAGCAGTATCATGAATGGCAAGTATGAAAACATCTCCGACGAAATGTTCCGAAATATCGCCTCGCAGGTAGGCGGCGGAAAAGCCGAAACCGGTTGGCAGATCGTCGAGACCTCCGCCTACCAGGAAATCAGCTTCGCGCTCGACGATGCCCAGCGCTGGCGTAACGTGACATGGGTAGTCGGCGAAGCCGGCTGCGGCAAGACAACGACGGCCCGCCTATATGCCGAAGAACATAAGGAGGTGTTCTATATCCTTTGTTCCGAAGACATGAAGAAAGGCGACTTTGTGCGCGAGATCGCCCGGAAAGTGGGTATCAAGACGGACGGCCATAATATCCGCGAAATATGGGGACTGATATTGGACGACGTGATACAGATGGACGCACCGCTTTTGGTATTCGACGAAGCCGATAAACTGACCGAACCGGTATTCCACTACTTCATCAGCATGTACAACAAATTAGAGGACAAAAGCGGGATCGTCTTCATGAGTACCGATTACATCAAGAAACGTATCAGCCTCGGCCTGCGCCACCAGAAACCCGGCTATAAGGAGTTCTTTAGTCGCATGGGACGTAAATACTTTGAACTGGAAGAAACGACCGCCAACGATGTCTATTCTATTTGCATGGCCAACGGCGTACAGGATAAAAAGAAGATCGAAGAGGTCATCCGCGATGCCGAGCCGTGCGACTTTGACCTCCGCCGGGTAAAAAAAGCCATCCACCGTGCTAAACGGATGGGCGAATAAGGACTATTTGAACACTATTCAAACATCATTCAAAAAGGATATGAAACGAGCATTGAGCGTAAAAGACATATTGGATAAAAAATACAACACGTTCCCTTTTGAGGGAAAATGGAAAGAGGCATTCGGCACACCGGAGCGTGTCGGCGTGTGGTTTATCTGGGGAAACAGTGGCAACGGTAAGACGTCGTTTGTCATGCAACTGTGCAAGGAGCTTTGCAAATATGACCGTGTAGTTTATGACAGCCTGGAAGAGGGTGCGTGCTTGACTGTACAGAACAACCTGAAGATGCACGGCATGTCGGAAGTAAGCCGCCGGTTGGCTTTCATACAAGAAGACATGAAAGCCCTGAAAACAAGGCTTCGCCAGCATAAGAGTTACAACATCGTCGTAGTGGACAGTTTCCAGTACACCCAGATGAGTTACCGTGACTATATCACCCTTAAAGAGGCCTTCCCAAACAAGTTGTTCATCTTCATCAGCCATGCACGGGGCAAGAATCCGAAAGGAGATGCCGCCGAAAGTGTGATGTATGACGCGACGTTGAAAATATGGGTAGAAGGCGGAAAGGCTTTTAGCAAGGGACGGTTTATCGGTGAAACAGGCGAATACATCGCTTACCCAAAGTTGGCCGAAGAATACTGGAGTGACAACGGAACAAGATCAGGAAACCATGAATAAGAGGATATGAAAGTCATACAAATGACCCCCAAACAGGGCTATGCAAAACCCGACAACTACGCCGCTTTCTACGGCTTGCTGAAACAGATGCCGGGAGCGAACAAGGAAGAGATCGTGCTTCAGTTCACGAACGGGCGTACCGACAGCCTGCGCGAAATGTCACTCCACGAATACAACGAAGCCATCCGCGCGATGGAGAAGCTGACACGCACCGAAGAGACCGAAGCCATGCGTATTTTGAAACGCAAGCGGTCAGACGTGCTCCACCAAATGCAACTGTTAGGTGTCGATACCGCCGACTGGAAGAGGGTCGATGCCTACTGCCTCGACAAACGGATCGCCGGAAAACGGTTTGCCCGGCTCGATTACGAGGAACTGGAAAGGCTGTTGGCGAAACTACGCGCCATCCGCCGGAAACAAAAGGAGGAGGATTGACCATGGCACGCTACATCCCCCTACAAGACAAACTCGACGAAATCGAGGAACAGGGCAAACGCCTGCGCCGCCGTCTGGACTACCTGAAAGGCGAGCGCGACTTCCTGATCGATATGCTTATCACTCGGCCGGTGAAGGACATGGAGGCGCAACGCCGGCTACTCCAGGAGTGGGACGAGGAGATCGATAAACTGGAACAGTCGATTGCCTACCTCCGCCGGGAATATGTGAAATACAAAGAAAATCAGAATAAACAGATGTGTAACAATCAAAAACAGAAAAGAACATGGAAACAGTAAAACAAACCGTCGAAATGACACTCGAGGAACAAATCGAATTTGAAGCGTTCAAGGAAGAACAGGCCGCCAAGCGAGCCAAGGAACAGGCGAAGCGCGACCGCGAGGCTTACAAGGAGCTGGTGGACGAAACGATTGAAAGTGCGATACCGGACTTGCAGTCTGTCAGTGACTGTATCAAGACGGTAAAGCAGGGAGTACTGGAAGACTTCCGCCGAGTGGTCGAAATGAAGTCGGAAGTCCTGAAGTTGAAAAAGGACGGCCAGCGTACGGACACCTTCACCAACTCGGCGGGGGACAAGCGGATCATCATCGGCGTTTACACCACCGACGGATACCGCGACACCGTAGAGGACGGTATCGCTATTGTAAAGGAATACATCGAGGGCCTTGCCAGTGATTCGAAAACAAGGGCACTCGTAAAAATGGTACTCCGCCTGTTGGCACGTGACGCGAAAGGGACACTGAAGGCAAGCCGTATCGTCCAGCTTCGGAAACTCGCCGAAGAGTCGGGAAACGAACGCTTCATCGAAGGCGTGCAAATCATCGAGGAGGCCTACCAACCCGCCATCAGCAAACAGTTTATCCGTGCCGAGATCAAGAACGACAACGGCGCCTGGGTGTCGATACCCTTGGGAATGACGGAGGCATGAAAGTAAAATCCGCCACCCTCACCCCCGGCCGCTGGATCTACGTCTGCCCCTGCGGCTTCCGTACCACCGTCGGCCGGGTGGTGAGGACTTCGAGCAAGTGGATGGTCTACTGTTTCAAATGCAAACAACAAACAGGGAAATATTATAAAGTCATGGACGAACGATTGGAATTTGAAGAGAACTTCAACAACAAACTGAACTGCACCTGCTTCACCACGATCCGCCTGCACCACCCGGTCCGGAACGCCATCGGTGCCGTGAAGCAAATCTACCTGAAGGGCGTATGGAAAGGCAACGCAAAGATCATGCACGCCGCCACCCTCACGCTTGACCGGATCAACCTCCCGATTGCGAAGCTCGACACCGGCCTCCTGCCGGATGAATGCCGCCGGCTGATCAAGTCGCTTTACAAGAACCGCCCCGGCATCAACTGGGAGACGCAGCCGTTAGACTACCTGGTGCTGGAGTATCTGAAGGAATCAAAGGAACCGTCGCTGTTTTAGTTGAGAGTTGAGAGTGGATATTTGACAGTTAAATCACAAATTAAAAACGAAAATAGAATGACAACAAATGAGATAATAAAAGCAATTTGCGAAATAAAAGATGCACAAACACTTGGTAAAATTGCTCATAAAACAATGGCTCGTGCATGCCAACTTGAAGAAACATTGGAAATTGATTCGGATTCTGAATTTAGAAAAAAAGGAAAATTCTTCCTGAAGACAAGCATGCACTTTGAGATGGAAATAATCAATGAGGAAGAGGAGGTGACGAATGAGTGAGCTGAAACACCTATTGGAAATCGAACCGGACCCGCACGGAGCACGGACGGAAACACGCTACGCCAGCGGTTTCCCCTGCCCCCGTTGCAGCGGGCAAGGCGGCTTCCGGGACGCGACCGGCCACAACGGGCGCACCTACACCCCATGCGACCTTTGCGACGGCACAGGCAAGTTGAAGGTCGTGGTCACGGTAGAATGGGAAGCGGATTATGAATCCTGAAAACATCCCTGAAAAAACACCCACAGTTTCGGAAATTTCCGTGGGTATCTTGAAGATTTCCGTGGGTATTTCGGAAATTTCTGTGGGTGTTTTTCGGGGCATCATAAGAAATATCATTTTTAAAACTGAAAAGACATGAACAACCTATTGGAACGAATCAGAAGAAAACAGCAAAAACAGCCGGCCGAAGCGCAAGGCGCAAATGGTATGGACTTGCTTCTGCGAAAAAAAACAATCCCCCCGCACATCGTGGCCTGCAAAGTCTGCGGCGGCAAAGGGACGAAAGATGGCGCAACCTGCCCGCAGTGTAAAGGTTCCGGCCGCGTGATCGTATCGTGTGAAGTAACAACGTATGTATCGGCATACGTGCCGGAGAAAGGATTGGGTTATGGGATATGATTTGATACCAAAAAATCAGGATTAAATCCATGTTAGGGAAAAAAGCTGAACCCCCGGCTGAAGAGTTCTTGCATAAAATAGAAATGCTGGCAGATTTCTGCGAACAGTCGGAAGGGTTTAATATCAATTAAAAGCATAAATATGGAACAGTTAGCAAAACAGATGAGGCTTGTGCCCAGTGTTTCCCAATGTATCAAGGATGCGGAAGGAACGGCGGAAGCGATCAAAGAACGTCTTCCCCGATTAAGAAGCCGGGATGCCAAACGGCAAAGCAAAAGGAGCATCGAGTTTTTCGAGGCGGTGGCTTATCACTTGAAACGGTTGCAAAAATTGGATAGCAAAACAATATCCAATGACAAATAACGAAAATCGCCTCACGGATTTGAATACATATTCTTTCTGTGAGGCGATTCTTTGTTGGTTGTGCGGAGTAGATTTTGTAATTTTGCAAAAAGAGAAAGAATCAATGCAGCAGTACGAATTGAATTTGGACATTGAGACCAAAGGCGAGGGCATCAGGCACAGGCGTACCCGCGTATCCGTGCAGGCGGCGGGAAGCAAGACCAGCCGGCAGGAGCATGTGTACAGGCGTAACCGGGAGCTGATCGCCCGTTATTACTACTGGACGGAAATACGCCGGAGGCGTTTTGACGACGTGATGCGCATCCTGTCGGAGGAGTTCCATGTGGAGGAGCGCACGATCAGCAATGCCTTGCTTGACTTCGGTGATTACCTGGACGGTTTGTACAAAGGCAAGAAAGATATACGGGAACTGAAAAAGGAATACCCGTATCGTAACTGGGAAAACTGAAAAGCGGGGCATCTGTCACCCCGCTTTTTTATTGGTATTCCTCAAAGGTGGTGCCGTAGACGAGCGTGTACGTCTTGATACCGCCGGCCATGACAGAAGGCCGTCCGCTCCGGCGGCTCAACGGCGAGAACATCTCATCCGCCGTCCACCCTTGCAGGCAATCGTGTACTTCGCTGACGACGGCATAACGGTCCAACGCCTTTCCCCTTACCCTTTCAGGTGCCTTGTTGTATGATTCCCCCTGGTAGGGGAAAGCTAATTTGAGTGTGATCTTTAAATCCACCAACTGGCACAGGTCGGTCAGGTCCCGGCAACCGGAATACTCGATGTCGATCAGGCAACAGGGGAAATCCACCGCCGGCCGCGTGGAATTGCCCACGTTCAACTGCCCCAGGTCTTCATCGATCCAACGGAGGGACGGAACCTCCTTTTCCAAACGGTCGCATAGCGCGACAAAGATGTCTTTGTTCATAAACTGTTATTTTAATGTGTCGATATATCCTTCCAGCCGCTTGTGTATCTCTTCCGCAAGTTCGTCCGACCGCCCCATGAAAGGACGTGCCGGTATGTTCGCCTGGCGGGTGTGTTCTCTTACCTCTACATTCCCGTATTTGGAGGTATGGCGCACATGGGCGGGTACCGTTACCCGGCCGGTGAACCCTTCATTGTGGACTTTGGCATAGTCCACCTTGTCGTTGCCGGCAGAGATGACCACCTTGTCGCGCCCGACGTATGCCGGGCGGATGCTGCCCATCAGGTTGCCGCTGTCGATCAGGAGCGACCCGTTCCGGCGCGGAATCTTTGCCGGCACCCACGGATTCCCGTCGAAAGCCTTCTCGCGGAAACGCTCCTTATAATAAGAGGTAGCGGTCTCGGCCACGATCTCGGCGGCATCGTCCAGTATCTTGTCCGGCAGGGAGCTTAAATAATTTTCCAACTCGTTGAAGTTCATATTGAAATATTTTATATGTTTGTACCAAGAAGTTTCTTCAGGACGTTTATCAACTGCAAGCACCTCGCGGATGACGGGGGCACGAGAGTCGAATATTGAATAAGAAAGCCCTGAAGGAATCAATCCGAAGTGGGAATCTGGCACCGGCCATCCAATCCGGCGAGGCGGAAACGTCACGTGTGGCGCATCCCAGTCGGCGGACGGACGCAAGGACTTATTCCCGCGATTTTTTTATCAATAATCCTCTTCTGTATCTCCAGCGTGGGTCAATCCTACGGCTTTTTTTCGTCTTATCCGCAATCTTGGCGTTCGGATAGATTTCAAACCAAGTGGCAATCCGGTAGTTTTTTGCGTCTGTCACATCGCAAATAACATTGATGACCTTCTCTTTATAAAATTTGATAAAGTTCATGTTCCGGAAATCCTTCGGCTTTACATAATCGTTTATCCATACTTCGTCCGGATGGGCCAACACGTCCGGTATGCAGTCCAACAAAGGTACCCGTGTCTTTGTGTACTTTCCGGATGTATGGCGCGTGAACACCTTTTCCGTCATCTCCACTTGACGTCCTTTGTAATCCACTATCCATTTGTGTTCGGACAGCCAATCCTCTTTTTTCCCTTCAAATGCTGTGGGGGCTTCAGTTGTGGCTTCGGCCAGTTTCTTGCCGAACGAATCCAGCCCGTAGTCGTTATAATACAGGTTGCCGACAAGTTTGGAGGCTTTGTCCGGGAACTGTTGTATGTACATCTGATTGCGGGTGAACACCTCGGCTGTCTTTCCCCGGTTCACGTCCCAGTGCTGCGCCTCGACCTGTTTCCACTCTTTCGTGTTGAAATAGTTGTCACAACGATCCTGTTCCGTTTTCAAATCCAGATCTTCAACCTCGTGCCCCATAAGGGGAACCACGTAGCATCTACATTTCCACCCGTTCGGCGGGAATATCTTGTCCCACCTCGGATCGTTGGCCGGAAGGACCAGGCCGTCCAGTTTCCGGTGTTCCTCCCTTACCTTGTCGTCCCCGGCCGTCTTGTACTCCCAATAAGGGAAAAGCTTCGTCTTCCCGACCAGCCGTTGGTAGTTGCTTGCCGACTCGGCAGTCAGTACGGCCGTTTCATATTCGGTCTGCTGCCACCGCTTATTGAAGACGTCCGTTGTCTGCAAGGCCTTTTTGTGGAACTCCTCGAAACTGCCGCTTTCCCGGAACAGGCTGTTCAGTTCCTGAAGCTCCGCCAGCGTCTTGGCGGCGGAGAAGTGGAAGACATTCATTTCCATCGAGGTGATGAAAGCGTCGTCCCGTGCCCCGTAGGTGAAAGCGGTATCGGCAAGTCCGACCACCTTGGAACGTCCCTTGCCGACAGCACGGACGAAGTCATCCGCGAAGAAACGGAACAGTTCCGCGTCGAACAGTGCCTTACCCCGGCTGTCCGCCACCCGGTTGATGATCCGGTTCTGCATCGTGTCGTCACTGAGGCGGATGTGGGCTTTGCCATCGGTCGCCCCGGCATGCGGGGCTCCTGCGAAAAAATCCCAAAGGCGGAGGAGCCATCCCCGGTCGTTGTTCCGGACGGCTGCCGCTTTCCCTTCCGGGCCGTCCGGATCATTCGGGTCCGGAGGCAACACGAATTGGGGGTGCTGCTCTTTCCGTGCGATGGCCTCGTCGCCCTCCGGCTGCGGGATGTTGTATTTCTCGTACAGGTAGCTCTGCGGGATGGGCAGGATGTCGGAGAGCAGGACGGTTTCCTCGACGGAAATTTCCTGCGCCTTGTCCAGGAACTTGAACCTGCCGCCACCGGCCGGATACCCCCGTTTCTCCAAGAGCGGGACAAAATACTTGTTCAACATCCGTTCGACAAACCGGCGGTCCGCCCGGTGCTTCTTCTCCTGCACGGCCATGTGGACCTGCCCCTGCGCGAGTGAGCTGCCGTCTTGCGTGGTCATGGTCTGTCCCAAGACGGTGATCAGTATCTCCTCGTTGCAGGCACCACGGAAATCATTGTAAAGGGCGCCGTTTCCGGAACTGCTGAGTGTTGTCTGCGTGGCTTCCGTCTCCTTGGGTATGACTAAGTAGGGAGCCGACCCTGCCTCCTCGAATGCCTGGATAAGTGCCCGGCGGCTCTGTTCGTCCATGCTGCTGTATTTCCCGATCCGCTGGGGCATACCGAAAAGCTCGACAAACTGTGCCCAGTCGCCGAAGCCTCCCCGTTTGTAGATGACGAAGGGGGCGGCACGCAGGAGGATGCCGAAGTCGTCGTCATTTCCGAACTGGATAATCAGGTCGTTGTCCGCATAGGGTATCCCGTGCTCGTCCTCCTCCCGGATGGCGATCTCCTTGGTCTTTGTCCGGATATGCTTGCGCGGGATGGACTTGAAACCGAACCCGTCCAGGAACAGGCATTCGACCAGCGAAACTCCCCAGAAGCGCGAGAGCATGATTTCGCGTAGGAGCGACTCGAATTCCGGCGTGTCCATCAGCGCGTCCATTTCGTCGACCTGTTTGCCGTCGATGGTAAAAGCGAGGTCCGCGTCCGTCACTGCGTCGATGCGTTTGTCGATGGCGTCCGACAGGTAACCGTCGATCAGGAGGTCGGTAAACAGGTCGTACAGTTTCGTCCGGTTCCCCAAGTCCGCCAGCCGGAGGGCGCTCCGCCAGGAACCGATGTCGTTCACCCCCCTGTGGATGGGGCGGACCAATATTTCAGTATGGACCGGCCGTTGTTTCGTTCCGACCGAATCCGGGCCTTTTACGGCCACTTTCTTTTTTTTCTTTGCCATGATTCATGTTTCTATTTTCGTTTGATTATACGGCCGTTTAAACAGCGTTCTAACGGTCTTTTAGAAATGCTGGCACCGCTTGGGGTTGCTGCCATACGCGATGGGACCGATCGGGGCGTTGCTTCCCGTTTCTTCTTCTGTTTCCCGATCGGGCAGGTCGGGCGAGACGTCGCCCCGCTGGACGGCCTTCAGCCAGTCGATGGCCCGTTCGTAACGGTCTTGCCGGAACTTCAAGTCCGTCCCGGCGTTGCAGAGGTTGATGAGATGCCAGGTGGCGATATCCTTGACGAATATCAATAGCAACTGGTTCCGCTTGTTTCCCGAAGCGGAGAAAACGCGTGTGCAGTCGAAACGTGTCAGGTAGCCTTTCGCCTCAGCTATGGCCGCGTCGATGGCGGCCTGTGCGATGGTCTCGTCCCCCCGCGTAATGGTTTCGACCTGTTCGTCATGCAGGTGGGTGTTCAATTCCTGTATTGTCAAAAATGCCATGATCTGATGTATTTGGATTAATATCGTTTCCTGTTTCGGGGACGCGTCCCGACGGTGCAACTGCCCGCCTTGACCGCCATTGCCTTTTGCTGGCAGATGAAGAAACCGCCCTCTATCGCGTCAGGACCGTCGGCGGGTGCCGGAAGCCCGTCGTCGAACAAGAGGAACTGTTCCTCCAGGCGTGCCATGTTGGGGTTGTCCTTCTCGGCGATGTTCAGGATCATGCGCCCCGCCCGGTTCAGGGGTTCCAGGTTGCCCTCGATACGGACGAACTTGTCCGGTTTGTTCCGCAGGTCGGGCGATATGGGGATGATGTATCCGGTCTTTTCCCATTTCTTCTGGAAAAGCGGGACAAATACCTGCTCGTAGAAGGGGTCCTGCAGTTTGTTGTTCTCGATGGAGTTATATACCTGTGTCCGGTCGGCCACATAATCGCGCAGATAATAATACCAATTGACGAACTCCTCGTTCTTCACATGGTCCAGGTAGCCGGTAATGACATACAGGTTGCCGTCCAGTACACCCATCAGGAAGTTGGCCTTGTAAGAGCCGAGCTTCTTCACCCCCTTTTTATTGGAGACCTTGTTTGACGGGGCAGGGTCGCCGTAGCTGACCAGGAAGGGGAACTTGTGTAGCGGCGGTACCGGTCCCCACTTGATCTCCTTGAAATAGCACCCTTCGGTCACCGGGTTGTTGAAACACTCCTTTTGTGCGCTGGCGGCGCTTACCTGTGCCAGCACATCGTCGATCGTCTCCTCGTCGTTCTTCTCCGGCCAGACGGAAGTCCCGTAAGCGAAATCGTTCTTGGGGTCCGGGTGGTTGATGTCCACCATGCGCAGGTTGATGATGTCCCAGTTCCCGATCGGCTTCTCCCGGCGTGACAGCTCGAGCGCCTTCTTGCCGGCCCGTGCCACGCAACAGTCCTTGGCGATGATGTTCCCGCAAAAAATCGTGAGCAAGGGTTCCGAGAAGGAACGGGTGAAGTAAAGTGCCTGCTCGAACCAGTTCCATTTGTCGTTCACGATCTCCGGATTGCGGCATTCCTCGTCGGTGTCGTAATCATCCACGAGGATCGTGTCCGGACGTACCTCCTCGATCTTGACACCACGCGGGCTTTGCCGTGCCCCGACCGCCATGAAGGAGGCTCCCCCCTTGGTAATGAAGTTGTCTTCCGTCCATTTGAAACCCCTTTGTTCGCCGTAATAGAACCGGATACGCTGGTTGGCCTCCAGTTGTGCCCGGTAATGGGCAAGCAGCTTGATGGCGTTGTCGAGGCTGTTGGAGCAGAGGATGATGTTCCGCTTCTTTCCGGTCAGGACCAGGAAGAGGACAACGAACATGACGACCGTGCTCTTGGCCAGTTCACGCGCCCAGGATAAAACCTCGTACCAGTTCTTAGGGCTATCAACCAGCCGTTTTATGGCCTTTTTATGGAAAGAGGCAAACTCATATTTGGCATAGTTCGGAAACATCTCCTTGATCCAGAGCAACGGATGTTTCTCTAAGTAGGCCAGCCACTTTTGACGTTCCTCGTAGGGCATATCCAAATCGACTGCCGTATCTTTTCGGATGGACTTCAGGTAGGCATCCCAATCTTCAAGAGCCTGTTTGTCTATGTTTTTGAGTGGTTTCATTTGAGCCGGTCTTTTATGTAAGCGTCAAAATAAAAGCTGAGTTCCTTCGCCTTTTCCGTGTCCGTCTTGCGTATCCAGTCGAGGATGCCTTTGGAAACGCTGATAATGTCGGCGATGCCGGTCTCCTTCTCCATCTTCTCGATGGCAGCCGCCAACTTGTTGATCGTGTCGGCCTCCTTGGAGGTGGCGAACCGTTCCCCGTCCTCACGTCCGGCAATGGCCTTGTTGATCTCCGCCACCTGCCGGTAGAGGTTGGCCAACTGTTCCTCGCGTGTCAGGCTGACGGAAGCCTTCAATTCCTCCCATTTCTCCGTCTTCACCCATTTGCAAAGCGTCTGTTTGCTGACCCCGACACGCTCGGCGACTTCCGCCTGTGTCAGGTGTTCCTTCAGGTAGAGCATCTTTGCCCATTCCTTCTTTTGCTTCATGCTTAAATCCGTACCCATATCCATCTGTATTTTGCTGGTTTGCACCCTCAAAAGTACGAGCGATTTTCCGGATGGAATAATCGCAAAGTGTTACGATACAAGCTGATGTAAACAAATTGCTTATTTAATGTAACCATTACAACGCGATTTTTCCGGCTCGTTTTTATCCCGCAACTTTGGGGTGGAAAATCAAAAAAACGATGCCGAAAAAGACATTCATATTACACGATGAGACGGTCAATACGCAAGGGTTCCGGATGCTGACATCGGGCGCCGACCTGTCCGTATTCGAGAACAACCCGGTCATGCTGCTCAACCATGACGACTGGAACATGCCGATCGGCCGCTGGGAGAACATCCGCGTCGAGGGGACCCGGATCCTTGCCGATGCCGTGTTTGACGAAGACGATGAAAGGGCTGTCGCCGTCATGGGCAAAGTGGAACGCGGGTTCCTGAAGGCGGCCAGCATAGGCGGATGGCCGGGAAAAAGTTCGGACGACCCGTCGCTGATGTTGCCCGGACAGACCTATCCGACCATGGTCACCTGGACAGTGCGTGAGGCCTCCATCTGCACCATCGGGAGCAACCACAACGCGCTGGCCCTGTACGACAAGGAGAACAAGCGGATGGACCTGAACGACAAAGGCACATTGATCAAACTGTTCGATACCGCTTCCGGTATCCATGTATCACATAAAAATGAAACGCAAATGACAATTTTAACAGGTTTATTGAAACTGTCGGACAATGCAAGCGAACAGGCCATTGCCGACGAAGTACGGAAGATCATCCGGCTCCGTGACGAACTCCAGGCAGAGAACGCCACGTTGAAAACAGAGAAAGAGGCACTGTCGTCCAAAGTCCAGGCTTTTGAGAAAAAAGAGAAGGACGTGCGCAAGGCAGACGCGATCGCCCTGGTGGACAAAGCCATCAAGGAAGGCCGCTTAGACGCGAAAGGCAAGGATGCCTGGATGAAGATGTTCGATGCCAATTTTGACCAGGCCAAGGAACAACTCGACGCGATCCCGTCACGTGTCAGCGTGACGCAACAGATACAGACTTCGCCTTCAGGCGGTACGGGCAGCGTGAAACTTGCCGATATGGCCTTCTCCGAGATCGTAAAGGCGGACCGTCTGAAGGAATTGAAGAAAGACGGGGAGCTTTACAGACAGAAGTTTTTCGAGGCATACGGCAAATACCCTGCCTAAGAAACAAGTATAAACCATTATAAAAACAAACAAGAATGAAAGCAAAATTTTTTGTTTCGCTCATGACGGCGATTCTTTTCAATGCCCTGACAAGCGGCGTGTTCGCCTCTATGTTGGGAATCGGCCACGGGACGATGTTCGCTCTGCAGATGGGGCTGTCCCTTATCCCACTGAACCTGTCCGGATGCCTTACTGAAGGACTGAACCGTGAAATCTGGATTCCGGAGATCATCGAGAAGTTCTACCCTTCGGACTCGTTCCTTACGCATTCGAAGAGCCTGGACGCCTGGGTGGACAACAACAAGTTGAACTTGCAGGAGGCGGGCGTCGATCCGGAGGTATATATCGATAACGAGTTGTATCCGATCCCGATCGTGGCGCGTACCGACATCCCGCACGAAATCGTGCTGAAACGTTTCGACACGGAGAACACGGTACATATCAATGCCATCGAGATCGAGGAGTCCGCCGAAAAACGCCAGAGCGTGATCGAGGGACATCGTAACTCCCTACAGCAGAAGTTTTCCCGGCTGGCCGCTTTCAACTGGGCTCCGGTGAAAAACGGCGATTTTACTCCGGTGAAAGCCGCCACCGGTGACAAGAATGCCCGCGGATACAAGGCTATGACCTACGAAATGGTAATGGACATGGAACTGGCATTCGATGAGCTGGAGGTTCCGGCCGAAGGACGTATCCTGATCCTGAACCCGCTGCACGCGATGGACCTCCGGATGCAGGACTTGAACATGTACAAGGCGTTTTATAACGAAAACAAACTGTTCTCCTTCACCGTGGTCCGTTCGTCCCTCACTCCGAAGTATAACGGCACGACAGGGCAGAAAGCCCCGTGGAACGCGGCAGTGGCAGCAACAGACGCGCCTTCTTCCCTTTTCTATTACAAGGAAGCCGTGGCCCGCGCCCGTGGAACGGTGGACATGTATTACCGCCTGAACGATCCCGAATACCGTGGCGACGTGGTCGGTTTCAATATGCGCGGTGTCGCTACCCCGGTAACGGGCAAATACTTAGGGGCCGTCTATTCGCCCAAGGCTTAATGTTTCACTTTAAAAAACAGATACGACAATGAGTTACATCAACATGCAATCGCGTAGGAGCTTCGACTTCTACGCCCCTTATAACGAGGAAGGCGAACGCCTTGTGACCATCCCGTTCCCGGTGGCCGTGGAGCGGAAGGTGGAGGAGACCGGTATCGTGCATGATGCCAATCCTGCATTGGTGACCGTCGCTCCGGCTGCGGCAGAAACAATCGAGGTGGAGACGAAAGTACAGGCGGGATCACTCCTGGTTATCCGCAATGAAGGTACGGCCGTCGCTACCGTCGGCGGTGCGAACTGCGCGGCTTCCAAAGTGACGACCCTGATGTGGGACGGCAATGCGTATGCGGAACTTTGTACATCTGAAATCGCATAACCGATGGCACGTCTTAAGCTCTTAGTCATCCACTGCACCGCCACCCCTCCCGGCCGCGAAGTATCGGCGGACGACATCCGCCGTTGGCATACAGCCCCGCCAAGCGAAGGCGGCCGCGGCTGGAAGCAGGTGGGCTATACCGACATGATCCACCTGGACGGGACGGTGGAACGGCTGGTGGCCAACAACGAGGATATGGAGGTCGATCCCTGGGAGATTACCAATGGGGCAAAAGGGCACAATAGTACAGCCCGGCACATCGTGTACGTCGGCGGCGTGGACCGCGACGGAAAGACTCCCAAGGACACCCGTACCCCGGCACAACTCCGGGCACTGGAGGCCTACGTGAGGGATTTCCACCGGAGGTTTCCGGATGTCCGGATCGTCGGGCACAACGAACTGGCGGCAAAGGCCTGCCCGTCGTTTGATGTGCGACAATGGATCAAAGAAATTGACAATGGACAATTAAAATCATAAATCATAATTCATAAATCATAAATTCATAATTCAACATGAAACGAATCAACGGAATATTCATTCTATTGCTCGGTATGCTCCTGATCTCCGTGTCGCTGATGGCGCAGGAGGGGACGACCGAGCCGGTACCGGGCATGGATTACAACGGGGTGTTTGCCTCGCTGGTGGCTATCGTGGCTGCGGTACCCTTCGTAGTGGAAGTGGTGAAAGGCTTCTTCCCGAAAATGAACGCTATCGTGACGCAGATCCTATCGTGGGTGGTGGCGGTCGCCCTCTGTATGTTCGGATGGTGGCAGCATCTCGGCTTCCTCGACGGACTGGACTGGTATATCGCCCTTTTGTACGGCCTGGGCAGCGGCCTGGCGGCAAACGGTATCGCCGATATCGGTTTGGTACAGTGGCTGATCTCCCTGTTCACCCGTAAGAAGAAACCGTCCAAGAAGGCCAACCCCTAATTATCCATTGTCAATTGTCAATTGAAAAAGCTATGGGATGGGACGCATTCTTCGACTTCCTCGGTGCCGGCGGCGGGCTGTTGGTCCTGCTCCGGTGGCTGTCCGACCTGCCCTTTGTCCGGCTCCGGCTGAAAGGGAAACGGGAGGATACGTTCCGGAAAATGCTTGAAAAGGATTCACAACTGATTAACGAACTGCACGATGAAGTCTTACAACTCAAAGAACGTTTTTACGCGCAGGAGGCTTGCCTGGAAAAGATGGTGCTTTGCCCTGTGTATGACCGTTGCCCTGCTCGCAAGTTCGTGCAGGAGTACAAGGCAAAATATTGCTACCCGCCGGCTGGACAGCCTCGTGTGGGACAGAAAGGCAAGCGTTACCCCAGAGATAATACCGCCCAGTCGGGCGACGCTGGCGGTACCGGTGGACAGCCTCCGTAGGTTGCCCGCCGGGGCAGCATACACGGAGAAAAGCGGGCAGGCGACCGTCAGCCTCTCTTACGAGGATGGTAACGTAGTCGCCTCCGCCCGTTGCGACAGCCTCGAACGGTTGGTGTTCGAACTCTCCGAACAGTTGTACGGCAAGACAGAACAGGCCGGACAACGCGAGGAACAGAAAACCGCTCCTGTCGCCACCTTCGGCCAACGGTTCAAAGGGTACTTGAACGGTATTTTAACAGGAATTATTTTAACGATAATCATTCAAATCATTTATAGATTATGGCAAAGAAAACAACGTCAGTCGGTTTGAAAGCAGTGTTGTTCGGAGACGTAAATCCGAATGGCGGAATGCCCACCGTGATGAAGCAGCTGGCACGTACATTCAAAGGCTCGGCAAGTTTCACCACCGAGGCTGACACGGTGACCAACTTCTATTGCGAGGAGGAACCGACCGTGCCGGTCGAAACGGTGGCTTCGGAAAACGGACTGAAACAAATCAAGCTGAATTTTATCGAGTGGGACAACGATACGCTGAAGGAGGTTTTCGGCGGCGAAGTAGTACCCGGCGAGGTGACCATTGACGGGAAAACCTACACTGTCGAAAAGTTCAAGGCTCCGAGAGATGTAGTTGAGATTGAAAAGGCACTCCGTGTGCTCACCCGCTTCAATCTGGTAATCGATATCCCCCGCGCCAAGATCCTTGCCCGTTTCGTTTGGAACTTGGCTGCCGACCAGATAGCCCAGATTGAAATCACGGCAACCGCCATGTCTTCCTTCGGTGAAGACGACGGGGCTTATGAGGTGTACAAATTAGGTGAACCTAAAGCAACCGGTTCCTGATGGAAAAGCAGGTGAAGAAAGGCCGTGCCATCGAAGCCCACGCCGCCGACGCCCTCCTGGACCGGCCGCTGACCGTCAACCTCCCGGCCCCGTGGCTGCTCCGGAAGTTCGGCAAGCGGACCATCCGCTACGGCGTCCCCTTTCCGAAAGGCGAGACATTGTGCCGGATGGCAGCCCTCTTCTGCCGGATGGATCTTGATCTGAAGGAACTGAAGGCGGGGGATTTGGGGACGACCTTGGAATGTATCGCCCGCAACGGCAAACGGGTGTCACGGGTGATTGCCGAAGGAATGGTGGGGAATACCATCCTTTCCCGGCTATTGGTACACCCCTTGGCCTGGTACATCCGCTGCCACATGACGATGCGTGGGATGGCAGAACTGACGCAGGTCATCCTGCTTCTGGCCAGTCCGGAGGGTTTTGTGAATACTATCTCATCGATCGCCACGATGAACCTGATGGCGCCGACGGAGAGCCGACCGAACAAAGAGAAAGGGAGTTAAAGGAGGAGTACGAACCTCCCCATAGCCCGTTCGGACGTATCTACGCGTTGATCTCTTCCGGCGCGTTCGCATACGACGAAGTCATGCGCAAGATTCCCTGGTGCGTCATCCTCACGATGATCAAAGACCAAGGGCGGATGCGCAAAAAGGAAGAAGAGGAAGAAGAAATGCTCGAAACGGAAGAAGAGGAATTAGCTTTCTTCGGCCTCGTATAAATCATAAATTAAAAATCATAAATCTCCCAACATGGCAGACGAACCTTTATACATAACCTTCGAGTTTCGGGGTAACCTCGCTGAAGAGGTTGAACGGGTGAAGTTAGGCATCGCAGGCTTGCGCAACGAGTCCGCGCAGACCTACCAGCGCTTGATCGCTGACAGCAACGAGGCGTTTGCCGCCATGAGCCGGGGCAACCAGCAACTGGCCGTCAGCATCCAGGAGGATATCAACAGCCTCCGCCAGCTGGATGCCGCGAACAAAGCGCTGGACGAAGGGTTTGCCCGTGGGACGATTACCGCTGCCCAATATGCCGAGGGCAAGGCGAAACTTGCCATTCAGGAAACAGATCTCCGTACCGGAATCCAAGAGAACATCAAGGTACTCCAGGAGTCCATCGAGCAGGAACGGATGGCGGAGGGAAGCATCGAATCGCTACGTGCTTCGCTCCAAAAGATGGAAGAGGCGTGGCGCAAGATGTCCGCCGCCGAACGGGAATCTGCCGCCGGCCAGGAACTCAAAGAAAAGATTCAATCCCTGAAGGAAGAACTTACGGGGCTGGAGCGAGGAACGACCGAAACCGCTTCCGGCTTGAAGCAATTCCAAAGCCAATTGGAAGCCTGCCCCGGTCCCATCGGGCAGACGGCGACCGCCATCGGGAAAATGACCAAGGCGGCGCTTGCCTTTATCGCGACCCCACTCGGCATGGTATTGGCTGCCATCGCTGCCGGGCTTGCCGCCGTCACCAGTTGGTTCCACCGCACCGAAGAGGGTGAAAACGCCTTGGCCAATGCGACGGCGGCATTCAACCAGGTACTCGCCAGCCTGCTGGATGTGGTGGATAAGGTGGGCGAATGGCTCTACAAGGCTTTCACCAAGCCCAAAGAGGCATTGACCGACCTTGTAGATTTTATCGAGGGGCAGGTGGTGAACCGCATTACGTCAGTTGGTAAGGCGGCACAAGCCGTATGGAAGATGTTGCAAGGCGACATCAAGGAAGGGGCGGCCGACTTTGCCAACGCTTGGTTGCAGGGGTTGACCGGTATTGAGGATGCCGGGCGGAAAGCCTCCGCATGGATGGCGGATACCAATGAAAAGATCAAGGAGTCGGTCGAATTGCAGAAACGCCGGAACGCCCTCGATGTGGCTGAACGCGACCTGTTGGTCGAGCGTAGCCGGCTGGAAGCCCGTATCGGCGAACTACGAGATAAGGCTTACGATATGAATAGTCCGGAGGCGGAACGCTCGAAAGCCCTGAAGGAGGCCATCCGCCTGACAGACGAACTCTTTGCCAAGGAACAGGCAATTGCCCGGGAGAAATACGAAATCATCAAGAAACAGAACTCCCTTGCCAACAGCAACAAGGCCGACCTCCGTGCCGAAGCGGAAGCCCTGGCCGAAGTGAACCGCCTGGAGGCGCAACGCTATGCCTCGCGTCGCATGATGCTTCGGCAAAGCAACACGCTGGACGGGAAGCTGCTGAAGACCAATGAAACGGAAGACGGTCCGTTAGGATCCATCCGATACTATGAAAACGTCATCAAGAAATTGAAAGAGGCACACGCCTTAGCTGCTGACGACCAAAGCCGTGAAAAGATCAACCAAGAGATCGAGAAGAACGTCAAGGAGCTGGAGCGTATCTCCGAACGGGTCGGCAAAGTTGCCTTGGAAGCCTCTAAAGAGATCATCGAAAAGGCGTTGTCCGCCTCCGAACGGCTGGACACCTCCGACCTCGACCGCCTGCGGAAGAAGATCGAGCAGGTCACGACCCGGACCCAAGAGGCACGCGAAGGTATTTTGGGCCTGTTGGATGCCTGGGGCACACTCAACGATTCCGGCCGGGCGACCGCCATCACCGACGAATGCTTCAAGATTGCCGACGGCCTGTCATTAGCTGCCGAGAGCGCGGAACTGTTCGACGAAGCCTTGGGCGGCACCCTTTCGACCGTCGCCGAACTGGTTGGAGGGGTTGGAAATATCGCCGGAGGGGTCGGCCGTGCCCTGAGCGGCGACGTGATCGGTGGCGCGACCGGAATCCTATCCGGAGTTACAGGTATTATCGGTTCGTTCAAAAAACGGACGGAGGAGAACAAACGGATTCTCGCCGAATACAAGCAGAGCCTCTTGGAAACCGAGATGAAGGAACTGGAGTACAATGCCATCCTGCGTGAACGGCTCCGCCTCCAGCAACAGATCGGCGAGACCTCGCTGGATTACTTCAATCGCCAATCTGTCGAATTGAAGAGACAGGCTTCGCAGATTGAAAAGGAATATGCCGAGGTCTGGAAAAAGCTCCAGGACGAACAGTATGTCACGGAGACCCACTACAAGCACGGCACCTGGTTCCGCAAGGCAAAGATTTGGAACGACTACGACTCGCTGGCCGGCAAGACCTACGAGGAGATGGAATCGCTCTATACCCAAGGCAAACTGACCGAATCCGCCCAGACGCTTTTCGAGCAGCTCCGGAAGCTGAAGGAAGAGGGAGCGGACGTGGCGGACCTAATCGACGACCTGAATGAGGAGATGAAGGAATCCTTCACCGGCACGACGGTCGATTCCATCACCGACAGCATCATCCGGGGTTTCGCCGAAGGCAAACGCTCCGCCAAGGACTTTGCCGACGATTTCCAGCAGATGCTGCACAACGCCGTCCTGCAAGGGGTGAAGATGAAAGCCCTCGAAGAACCGCTCCGCCGGTGGTACGAATCGTTTGCCGAGGCGAGCCAGAACGGACTGAATGCCGACACGATCGCTTCGCTCCGGGAGCAATACAACAAGATCATCGAGGACGCAGCCAAGCAATTGGAGGATATGGAAAAGGTGACAGGTACGACGATTGGCAATATCGCCGACACCGGCCGAACCGCCACCGCGCAAGGCGTCGCCTCCATGAGCCAGGACAGCGCGAACGAACTGAACGGCAACTTCTACGCCCTCCTGATCTATGCCGACAAGACGTGCCAGGGAGTGACGAACATCAACACGATGATGGTCGAAGCCCTCGGCGTGCTGAACCGCATTGCCGCCAATACCGACCGATTGGAGGCGATTGAAAAGAATGTCCGCGAAACACGTGTATTCATCCAGGACATGGCAAACCGTGGGATCATTTTACGCAAGACAGCATGACGAACAATATCTACATAGACGGCATCAACCTCCGCAGCCGCTTCGGTTGCTGGGTGACGCGCGGCGGCTACAACGGCCTCTTGGCGTTCCCGGCGATGAAGGAGCCGGAGGCGAACGACTGGCCCGAAGAGGACGGCATCGAGGTGGATTTGTCCGACCCGAAGCTGGAGCCGAAAGAGGCGGCCGTCTCTTTCCTTGCCGACACGATCGACGGGGCGACCGACCTTATCGCCTATTTGTCCGCTCCGGGTTACCATACGGTACGCATTCCATCTTTGGGGCGCGAATGGCAGCTTCGGCTGTCGAGCCATCCGGCCAACAAGGTCTATCCGCTGGCGACCGCCTTCAGCCTGAAGTTTACGGAGGATAACCCGGTGCGCCCAGCTTCGGAGGGACTGCCCTCGCCGGGGCTTTGGATGCCGGAGAGCCGATACAAGTTAGACGATGTGCCTTTGTCTGCCTACGGCGTGGTAGTCGATGAAAGCCGGAACGCCCTCCTGAAAGCCCCGACGGTAAAGATGAACCTTTGCCGGAACATCGAAACGGAGGACGGGCAGATTTACGACGTCGACCATTTGGTGTTCCAGAAGAAGGAAGTAACGTTCAAATGCCATTTGAAAGCCGCTCGAATGGCGGATTTTTGGCTGTGCTACGACAGTTTCCTGACGGCGCTGATACGACCTGGCGAACGGCAACTCTATGTGGAGGAGATCGGCAAGGCGTATCCTTGCTATTACAAAAGCGCGTCCGCCTGGAAGCTGCTGACATTATGCGGCCCGGTGGTGGCGCAGTTCGACCTGACGTTAGTCTTCACCAGCTTCCGGTTGTACGAAACAGATTATTTCCTTGCCACCGAAGCAGGCGAATTTATCGTCACTGAGGACGGGGAATACTTTATAGACATGAAATAAGATATGACGGGACAGGAACAAAAAATAAAGATAAGCGAATTGCCCTCCTCAGTCTCTTTTAAAGGACTTTGGACATTGGGCTACCAGAACGTGGACGGCAAGAAAACGAGCGTCAAAGTCTCTTTGGATGAGATCCGGACGGCGTATGAGAATGCGGTGTCGGCTGCCACGGATGCAAGGGATGCTGCAGGAACGGCGCTATCTGCGGCTACCCGTGCAAACACGGCAGCCGGTGAAGCAGAAAAGATAAACATCACCGTTTCCACATCCGAGGCCAAACGTGCTGAAGCCGAAAACGAACGTAAAGCCGCCGAACAGGAGCGTGCCCGGACAGAGGCTTTGCGCCAGGATGCGGAAGAGCTTCGCGACCAAGCAGAAACGGAACGCTCCGAAGCGGAAAACCTACGTAAAGAAACAGAAAACGCCCGTATCCTTTCCGAGGGACTTCGGGCGGACGAAGAAGCCAAACGTGCGTCGGCTGAACTCCTCCGCAGCCAAGCGGAACAGGAGCGTGCCACCGAAGAGTTGAAACGTGCCGAAAACGAGCAAGGACGGGTTTCAGCCGAAACCCTGCGCGATCAATCCGAGACCAAACGGCAGGAAGCCGAAACCCTCCGCGACCAGGCCGAACTGGAACGTATCTCCGAAGAGGCCGACCGTGCTACCGCCGAACAAGTGCGCACAATCAAAGAAACGGAACGGATCGAAGCGGAACAGGAACGTTCCATCACTGAAATCGGACGTCGGGGAAAAGAGGATGTCCGTATCGTCGAAGAACAACTTCGCGTAAATGCCGAGACAACTCGCCAAGCAAACGAGGCCACCCGCCAGGCACAGGAGGAACAACGGGAACAAGAGACCATGCAGGCTATCCTTAACGCGGAAGAAGCGACCGAAAAAGCAAAAATAGAAACTGCAATCACATTGGATTTGAATGCCCACCCGATGAAAATAATGGGTGGCATCTGGTTTGAATGGAACGTTGCCGAACAAAAGTACGAGAACACCGGCATACAGGCGAAAGGCGATGTGGGTTCCTCTTTCCGGATAATTGGCCGGTATGACACGTTGGACGAACTGGAAGCCACCGTGCCCGACGGCGCGGATGTAGATGGCGTATATGCCATTGGTGCGGATGAACCGTTCGATTATTATGCCTGGCTGTTCGTGGACGGCATGTGGAAATGGGACAACCAAGGGAAACTGCGCGGTGCCGAAGGTAAATCTTCATACGAAGTATGGACGGAGTATCCGGAAAACGAAGGAAAGACGAAGGAGCAGTATTTCGACTGGCTCAGTCCGACTATTGACCCGGAAACGGGACGCTGGAATATCCAGGGAACTGACATGGGAGTGCAGGCCGAAGCGGTTGATGCCCATGTGACGGTAAAGGAGAATACGGATGACAGCTATGTCCTGCATGTGAAAAGCGCGAAAGGAGAATTTGACACGCCGAACCTCAGAGGTTTCGATGTAAAGGTCCGGGAAGTAGAAACCAATACACCGGATGATTACCGGCTGGAAATTACGACAGTGAAAGGGACCATAAAAACCCCAAACCTGAAAGGACGCAGCGGGTCAGCAGTGATTGACCTCGACCATGAGCCGGTCGAGTCCGACACACATTATACTTATAACGGCGTGCAATATGCTTTCAGCGTTGGAGACGAAGTCCGGTGGTACGATACCGATTCGGAAGCGTTTGTCTTGTTCAAACTCTACGCGATGACAGAAACCGGGGCCGTATGGGAAGAAATGGGAAGCGGAGCGGGATCACTCCCGACAGACGTGATCCTTACGGGACCGTCCGAACTTTCTTCAGATGAATCGGAGAGTTACATTTATTTACAGGATGGATATTTAAAAGGTAAGGAGGAATAACGATGGCAAGAAACAAGGGAGGCGTTTACGTCTATCAACAGATGGAAAAGACGCTGGCGGAATGGCTGGCGGAAACAAAACCGGTACCGGCAAAAGTACTTTGCTGGGAATCGGATACGGGCATCATCCGCATGGGTGACGGCAAGTCAATGTACAAGGACCTGCCGCCCCGGATCAGTTCGGGGTTGTCTCCCCGGATCAGCGAAACGACCGGTTGCTGGGAAACGTTCAACATCGCAACGAAACAATGGGATGACACAGGGGTGAACCCGACAGTCGGGATCGGTATTGATGGCGGAAAGCCGAGCACGGTGTTCACGGCCGGGCAAATATTGAATTTTGGAAAAATAGCGGAATAAACAATTAAAAGCAGAAGGATATGGCATTACAAATGCAACTTAGGAGCGGCACTGTCCAGGAATGGGAACAGTTTAACCCCATCCTTGCCGAAGGGGAAATGGGCGTAGTATTGGAACCGTCGGGTGGTTTTGTTATCGGCGATGGGAAGAAAAGTTATAAAGAATTACCTTTCCACCCGTGGGCGCAGGATGCATACGACATCCTGGTCACATACGGAGGATATAAAGGGACGAAAGAGGATTTCTGTCGGCAGCTCGATTCGTCGCTCCGCCTTCCGGAGCAGCAGGCCGGCACGCTGGTGAACGCCGGTGCGGGGTGGAACTCGTTCACTTTTCCGAAAGAGTTCGCCGAAGATGTGTATGTCGTCCTCACCCCGCAGGATGCCGCCGTGTTCGCCTCGGTGAAAAACATCAGCAAGCAGGGTTTCCATTATTGCCTTTTCGATGCGGCGGGCGACACGATCGCGCAGAACGTGCAGGTCGTTTATATGGCTACGGCCGTATCGGAACTGAACCTGGCACAGGCCATCGCAAAGGCTTCCGGACTGAACCCTTTCGGCTTTGACAACCTCACCACGCTGTTTGCAGGCCATGCCGCCGAGGTTGTCGCATCAGAGGCAGCGTTCGGCATGGTCAGGCGTTCGGCAATGGCATCCGCCCGTTATATCTGCCATCTGACCGGCCTTAACCCGGATAGTTACTTCAACATGGTTTCCATTGCCGGGAATGTCACGGCAATGAACATGGTTGCCCAAACCCCGGAAGTAGTTGTCTACATCCAGACCGCCCCCGGCGCGTATGACAGCATCTGCCTGGGCACGATGCCGATGACGAAATACCTTTGCGGTATCCTGTCCACCGCCCCGGAAGGCTATTCGACCGTAACGGGTTTGTTGGAGGACGAAACGTTGTTGGCAGCCCTTGTCCTTTCGGAGCCGGCGATGACCGCACTCTGCGGATCATCCATCGGTACAATAGAATTGGCTGCCAGCAGCGTAGCCTGTGATGCTATTTTTGAAAATGAAAGTGCATTCACAATCATTCTGGCAGCTCCGATTGCAATGGCAGCCATTTCAGATTCGGAACCGGCCATTACAAATTTGATTCAGACACAAGAACGTTGTAATAGACTTGCTGCAAGCGAAACGGCGATGACCGCCGTCGCTGCAAGCGAAACGGCGATGACCGCCGTCGCTGCAAGCGAAACGGCGATGACCG
>OWIJ01000494.1_pt1 | contig 30617 bp, 30 predicted proteins | sample 1732821 | NCBI WGS metagenome assembly OWIJ01 (sample SAMN05065759, study PRJEB22554) | human gut metagenome | biome: ENVO:2100002; feature: ENVO:00000062; material: ENVO:00002003 | host: Homo sapiens | place: USA | reverse complement strand
CTACACTTCTAGCTTCGTCGGCAGCGTCAGATGTGTATAAGAGACAGGTATATGACATGATATACTGAAAAGCAAGTGAAAAGAAAAGGAATGATAGAACAATGAAACGAATTGATTTCGAGCATGGAACCGTAACCGGAAACATTTTAGGGGCAGCGCTCCCGATGCTGGTTGCCCAGATTTTAAGCCTTTTGTACAACATCGTAGACCGCGTTTACATCGCGCGGATCCAAGATGTGGGAACGGCGGCGCTCGGCGCGGTCGGCCTGTGCTTCCCGCTGATCGTTATCATCACGGCATTCAGCAACCTGTTCGGAAGCGGCGGCGCTCCGCTGTTTTCGATCGAGCGCGGAAAAAACAATCCGCAGAAGGCAGAAACGATCATGAATACATCTTATTCCATGGTCTGCGCCTGTGCCGTTGTACTTATGGTCATCGGCTTTCTGTTTGCCCGTCCGCTGCTGACGCTGTTCGGTGCATCGGCAGATGCGATGGTCTACGCGTATCCTTATATGATGATTTACCTGATCGGAACACTGCCGTCCATGGTTGCGACCGGCATGAACCCGTTTATCAATGCGCAGGGTTATTCAACGGTCGGCATGTTCTCCGTTACGATCGGAGCCGTCGCAAATCTGCTGCTTGACCCGCTGTTTATCTTTGTACTTGGCTTTGGCGTACAGGGTGCCGCGATTGCCACCGTCATTTCCCAGACGCTCTCCGCCGTCTTTGTTCTGTACTTCCTGACCCGGAAAGCGGAGCTGAAAGTACGGTTTGTGCGGAAAAATGAAATTTCCGAGTGCACAGGCTATGCGAAAAATATCGTAAGCCTCGGTACTGCCGGTTTTATCATGCAGCTCACCAACAGCCTTGTCACCATCTGCTGCAACAATGTGCTTTCCGTGACCGGCGGTGATATTTACATATCTGTTATGACGATTGTATCGAGTGTCCGCCAGCTCGTCGAGACCCCGATCTACGCTATGAATGAGGGAACCTCCCCGATCTTAAGCTATAACTACGGCGCTCGCCGCCCTGCCCGCGTGCGAAAGGCCATGTGCGTCATGAGTGTGATGATTCTTGGCTACACGGCAGTGATGTGGAGCGTTATTATTTTGATTCCGCATGTGCTGATCGGCATTTTCAGCTCGGACGCTGTGCTGATCCAGGATGCGGTACCGGCACTGAAACAGTACTTTGCAGCGTTTATTTTTATGGACTGTCAGTACATCGGTCAGACGGTATTCAAGTCGCTGAATAAAAAGAAACAGGCAATCTTTTTTTCTCTGCTCCGTAAAGTTGTGATTGTCGTGCCGCTCACCTATCTGATGCCGTACGCATTCCATATGGGAACTGACGGTGTCTTCCTCGCAGAGCCGGTATCCAATGTAATCGGAGGAGGTTTGTGCTTCGTAACCATGCTTCTCACGGTTCTGCCGGAGCTGAAGCGGATGGAAAAACAGAATACGGCAGGATATAAAAAATAGAATCTGCAGACCCCATGGAGACCCAAACTCTGTGGGGTTTCTTTTGATTGTTCTTTGCAAAGGAAAGTCCTTTTTTGCATACCATAAAATAAGAATACGCCGGAGCTTTGCGATGAACGAGCAGAAAATTCTGACAGGAAAAGGAATTACCGTGGCGGTGCTGGATACAGGGATTTTTCCGCATATTGATTTTGATAACCGGATTGTGGCGTTCCGGGATCTGGTGTACGGGCGGGAGACGCCTTACGATGATAATGGGCATGGGACGCATGTCTGCGGAATCCTCGGCGGAAGCGGGAGAGCATCCGGCGGGAAGTACCGGGGTACGGCACCGGAATGCAGATTTTTGGTAGCAAAAATTCTCGACCGCAGGGGAAACGGCAGAAAGCAGGATATCCTTGCGGCGATTGACTGGGTGTGCAAAGAGCGAATAAGACTTAATATCCGCATTTTAAATATTTCAGTGGGAACAACAGAGCAGGAAAAATCGGTGGATGATCTGCTCGTGCAGGCGGTGGAGCGCGCCTGGGATGACGGGATCACAGTTGTGACAGCGGCCGGAAATCTGGGGCCCGCTCCGGGCAGTATTACGGCGCCGGGGAGCAGCAGAAAAGTGATCACCGTGGGAGCGGGCGATCTGCTGGAGCCAAGAAGAGGAATCTCCGGATGCGGCCCGACACGGGACTGCGTCTGCAAACCGGATCTTGTCGCGCCTGGAAAACGTCTCATTTCCTGCGCGCCTGGAAGAAGCAGGAAGGAATATGTGGTGAAGAGCGGCACCTCGATGGCGGCACCGCGGGTGTCCGGAGCCGTGGCTTTGGCACTTGAACGGGTTCCGGATCTTACAAATGTCCAGGCGAAAATGCTGCTTTGCGAATCGGCGAGAGACCTTGGCCTTCCGCGCAACCGTCAGGGGCATGGGATGCTTCAAACAGACCGTTTTCTGTCTCTTCTGTGAGGCACTGTGCGGCAGCATAAAAAAAGAAAAATGAAGGAAAACACCTCTCATCCTGCAAAAGTTGTGTGAATTTATGGGAAAATACCAAAAAATCAGGCGAATTTTGACTTGACAAGCCATTTGATACTTTATACAATAAACGGGAATAGAAAAAGGAGGCCTACTATGGAAAAAATTCAGATGACCACTCCTCTGGTAGAGATGGATGGAGATGAGATGACCAGAATTCTCTGGAAAATGATCAAAGATGAGCTGCTTCTCCCGTTTATTGATCTGAAAACGGAATATTACGATCTTGGACTGGAACACAGAAACGAAACGAACGATCAGGTAACCGTAGATTCCGCAAACGCTACCAAGAAATACGGTGTAGCAGTCAAATGTGCCACCATTACGCCGAATGCAGCGCGTATGACAGAGTACAATCTGAAAGAAATGTGGAAGAGCCCGAACGGAACCATTCGTGCCATGCTCGACGGAACTGTTTTCCGTACCCCGATTGTCGTAAAGAGTATTGAGCCGTGTGTGCGCAACTGGAAAAAGCCGATTACGATTGCCCGTCATGCATACGGCGATGTATATAAAAACGCAGAAATCCGGATTCCGGGACCGGGAAAAGCAGAGCTGGTTTATACCGCAGAGGATGGCACCGAGACAAGAGAACTGATTCACAACTTCACCGGCGCTGGTGTCATTCAGGGTATGCACAATCTGGATAATTCCATAGAAAGCTTTGCGAGAAGCTGTTTCGAATACGCGCTGTCCACGAAACAGGATCTGTGGTTTGCAAGCAAGGATACGATTTCCAAAAAGTATGATCATCGATTTAAGGATATTTTCCAGGATATTTTCGATGCAGAGTATAAAGGGAAATTCGAAGAGGCAGGCATTACCTACTTCTACACCCTGATCGACGACGCTGTTGCCCGTATCATGAAAGCAGAGGGCGGCTTTATCTGGGCCTGCAAGAACTACGACGGCGATGTCATGAGCGACATGGTATCCTCCGCCTTCGGTTCCCTTGCGATGATGACTTCTGTTCTCGTATCCCCGCACGGATATTACGAGTACGAGGCTGCGCACGGAACCGTACAGCGCCACTATTACCGTCACTTAAAAGGTGAGGAGACATCCACCAACTCCGTGGCCACCATTTTTGCATGGACCGGCGCACTCAGAAAACGCGGGGAAATGGATGGAAACGCAGAACTTTCCGCATTTGCAGACCGTCTGGAAAAAGCAACGATCGCAACGATCGAGAGCGGAAAAATGACAAAAGACCTTGCGCTGATCACCACCATGGAAAATCCGACCGTATTAAACAGCCGTGATTTCATCCTGGCCATCCGCGAGGAGCTGGAGAAATAATTAAACGAAGCAAAAAAGAAAGCCGATCCGGCATTCCCGCAAAAAGGGATGCGCCGGACCGGCTTTTTCTGTTTTGAATTTTCCGGGGAAAACCAGGCCTATTCGGCAAGCTCTTCCCATTTTTCATACAGCTCTTCGAGTTCCGCGGCAATCTCTGCTTTCTCTTTGCTTAATTTCACACACTCTGCCACATTCGTTGCGACTTCCGGTTTCGACATTTCCTCATCAATTTCCGAATCGCGTGTCTCAAGCTCTTCAATTCGTTTCTCCGTCTTTTTCAGCTCGTTTTCTTTCTTGCGGAGACGTGCCTGTTCTTCTTTCTGCGCTTTCCAGTCCAGCTTTGTGGAGGAGGCTTCGGAAGGAGCCGCTGTTTCTTCCGGAGCGGCGGCATCGGCAGCAGGGGCATAGATGCGGGTCAGCTCTTCTTTTTTCTCCAGATAGTAATCGTAATTTCCGATATAGTTGACGAGTGTCTGTCCCGTCAGCTCCAGAATCCGGGTTGCAGTCTGATTGATAAAGTAACGGTCGTGGGAAACGTACAGTACCGTTCCAGTGTAATCCTTCAGCGCGTTTTCCAGAATCTCCTTTGATACGATATCGAGGTGGTTGGTCGGCTCGTCGAGGATCAGGAAGTTGGCGTTCGAGAGCATCAGCTTGGCAAGGGAAATTCGTCCGCGCTCACCGCCGCTCAAGGTATGAATCGGTTGGAAGACATCGTCGTTTGTAAACAGGAAGGCGGCCAGCACATTTCGGATTTCGGTGTTTGTCAGATATGGATACGCGTCGGAAATCTCCTGGAAAATGGTCTTTTCCATGTGGAGCACCTGATGCTCCTGATCGTAGTAACCGATCTGTACACGGCTTCCAAGTGTAAAAGAGCCGGCATCCGGGCGGATGACTTCGTTTAAGATCTTTAAGATCGTCGTTTTTCCCGTTCCGTTGTTTCCGATGATTGCCACGCGCTCGCCGCGCTTGATTTCGAAATTCAGATCCTGGAAAAGCGTCTGTCCCGGGAAGGCTTTGGAGAGGTGCTCGACGGTCAGCACATCGTTTCCGCTTGTGATGCGCGGTTCCAGACGGATCCGCATATCGGAGCGTACTTCGGTCGGCTTTTCCAGCACATCCATTTTGTCCAGCATTTTTTCACGGCTCTCGGCGCGTTTGATGGATTTCTCGCGGTTGAAAGATTTCAGCTTTGCAATGACTTCTTCCTGATGGTGGATTTCCTGCTGCTGGTTGACCCAGGCATGGTAAGCGGCTTCACGGAGCATTGCTTTTTTCTGACTGTAGGCGGTATAGTTTCCCTCAAAAGTTGTTACTTTTTTATTGTCCACTTCAACGACTTTTGTGACAACGCGGTCGAGAAAGTAACGGTCATGGGAGACGATCAGGACGGCTCCGCTGTAATTTAAAAGATACGTTTCGAGCCAGGAGATCGAGTCCATATCGAGGTGGTTGGTCGGCTCGTCGAGCAGAATGATGTCCGGTTTGGTAAGCAGCAGTTTACCAAGTGCCACGCGGGTCTTCTGACCGCCGGAGAGGGAGTCCACCTGTTTTTCAAAATCGCTCTCGGAAAAGCCAAGACCTTTTAAAACACCGACGACTTCACTGCGGTACGCGTATCCGTTTTCCAGTTCAAAGGTATGGGAGAGGCGGGTGTAGGTGGAAAGAAGTTCATCCAGCTCTGCACCGGATTTTGTATTCATATCACTTTCCATCTGACGGAGGCGTTCCTCCATATCGATCAGATTCTGTTTCGCGGTCAGCACTTCCTGGTAAATGGAAAGGTGTCCGGTCAGATCCTGATGCTGGGCGAGATAGCCCATCGTCTTTCCTTTGGAGAGGATGACCTCTCCCTCATCGGCCCTCATTTCGCCGATGATGATTTTTAACAGCGTCGATTTTCCAGCACCGTTGATGCCGACCAGTGCGGCTTTTTCGCGTTCTTCTATATGAAAAGATGCATTTTTGATAATTTCCGTTGTCCCGAATGCTTTCGAGATATTCTGACATGCAAGAATCATGTGGTTCCTCCAGATAACATATTTCTGTATTTTGACATAACACACCATCCTTATTATAGAGAGTAATACACAAAATTTCAAGAAATCTTTGACAATTTTCTATCAACCATATATAATATGAATATATGCAGGTGTAAATAAGGAGGAATTTATCTTGGAAGAAAAAGGAATTTCGCGGGCAGTTATCAAAAGACTTCCTAGATATTATCGTTACCTGGGCGAATTGCTGGAGGACGGAGTAGAACGGATCTCTTCCGGTGAGCTGAGCGAGCGGATGAAAGTGACAGCTTCCCAGATTCGCCAGGACTTAAATAATTTCGGCGGCTTTGGCCAGCAGGGGTATGGTTATAACGTGCGGTATCTGTACAGCGAGATTGGAAAAATCTTAGGTCTGGACAGAGTCCACAATATGATTTTTGTCGGAGCCGGAAATCTGGGACAGGCGCTTGCCAATTATGCGGCCTTTGAAAGAAGCGGATTCAAAACGGTCGGTATTTTTGACGTCAACCCGGTATTAAAAGGAATCTCCGTGCGCGGAATTGAAATCCGCATGGCGGACGAGCTTCCGGAATTTATCAAGGAACACCATGTAGAGATTGCGGCTTTGACACTGCCAAAAGCAAAAGCGGTAGAGATGGCAGAGATTCTCGTGGACAACGGTGTAAAAGCAATCTGGAATTTTGCACATACCGATCTAAACTTAAAACTTCCGAAAGATGTGATCGTCGAGAACGTCCATCTTTCCGAAAGTCTGATGCGTCTCTCCTACAATCTGACCAGATATGAGGCGGAGCATCCAAAGAACAATTAAGAAACCAAAACAAAAGCAGGAGAGTCTTCGGGAAACCGGAGACTTTTTCTGTTCACTTTCCGGATAAGGAAGGAAAAGGAGGAAAAGCGATGAAACGGATTCTTACAGCAGCACAGATGAAGCAGGCAGACCGCAATACGATCGAAACCATGGGGGTACCGTCCCTGGTACTGATGGAGCGCGCAGCGCTGTCCTGCGTGGAGGAGCTTCAAAATGGAACATGGGATACAGGAAAAGTCCTTGCTGTGTGCGGTCCCGGAAATAATGGAGGGGACGGTGCGGCAATTGCACGGATTTTAAAGACGAAAGGGGTGGATGCGGAACTGTTCTGTCTTGGAAATTCGGAAAAATACAGTGAAGGCATGAGAGCACAGAAGAAAATTGCGGAAAATTATGGGGTCCGTGAGGTTAAGAATCCGGATTTCCGGGAATATACTGTTATCATAGATGCCATCTTTGGAATTGGCGTATCCCGTCCGCTGGCAGGGGAGTACCGGAGGGCAGTGGAAGCAATCTGCGCAAGCGGTGTTCCTGTTCTTGCCGTGGACATCCCTTCGGGGATCCACACGGATACCGGAGAGGTCCTTGATGCGGCGGTGAAAGCCAGAGCCACGGTGACATTTGCCTGTGCAAAGCCAGGGCTTCTCTTTGATCCCGGAAAACGATATGCCGGAGAGGTCCTGGTCCGTGATATCGGAATCGGCTTTGATGCAGGAGAAGAGGAGACGCCCTGGTACGGTTCAGTGGAAAAAGAAGATCTGGACCGGTTTCTTACCCGCACGCCGATGGGAAATAAGGGAACCTTCGGAAAGGTGCTGGTACTTGCCGGTTCCGGTGCCATGTGCGGAGCCGCTGTTTTGTGTGCCAGGGCAGTCCTTGCATCCGGTGCCGGCATGGTAAAGGTTGTGACAGAGGAAAGAAACCGTACGCCGCTTTTCTGTGCCCTGCCGGAAGCAATGGCGGATTTCTGGAAGGAGGATGAGCCGCTTCCGGAAGAAGCCCTGCTGCAGGATCTCGCCTGGGCGGACGCTGTTGTTGCGGGACCGGGACTTTCCAAAAGCCGGACGGCAAAAGAACTGCTCGTTTTTACGGTGCAGTACACAGAAGTTCCTCTTGTTCTGGATGCAGATGCGCTGAACCTGATTGCAGAAGATGCAGAGATTCTTTCGGGCTGCCGGGCAGAAAAAATTTTAACGCCTCATGTAGGAGAGCTTGCACGGCTGCTGCACATGACCATTGCAGAATGCCAGCGTGACCCGGCAGGAAGCGCCGGAAGGGCAGCCGAAAAATACCAGGCCTGCTGTGTACGAAAGGATTCCGTAACCGTGACAGCAGAGGAAGGGCGTGAGCAGTATTACATAAACACAAGCGGAAGCAGTGCGCTTGCGACGGCGGGAAGCGGCGATGTGCTCGCGGGAATCACAGGCGCCTTTGCAGCAAAACGTCAGTGTGAAAAAAACGAGAAAAAAATCAGCCTTGCCAAAACAGCGGCACTGGCGGCATATGCGCATGGAAAGGCGGGAGAGGCTGCGGAAGAAAAAAGCAGTGCTTCCTATGTAACAGCATCCGAGATTATCAGAGGATTGCAGTCAATCTGAGCAAAGCAGATCAGAATCACGGGTTCCCAAAAGGACTCCGGGCGGACTTTTTTGAAGCGCCGGATGAGATTTGTGAATACCTCCGGAAAAACAGGCAATATTAAATACATGGAAACGATTTTAAAAGGCGTAAAACGCCGGATCGTTATCGTATGGGAAAGCAAAACGGAAAGAATCGGAGAGTGAGCACAAGTGGTAATCAAGCGTGGCGATGTATATTATGCCGACCTGCGGCCCGTTGTGGGAAGTGAGCAGGGCGGTGTCCGTCCGGTGCTGATCATTCAGAATGACATCGGCAACCGGCACAGTCCGACGGTGATCTGTGCGGCGATTACATCGAGGATGAATAAGGCGAAGCTGCCGACGCACATTGAGATCGAAGCGTCCGCCTATGGGATTGTACGGGATTCTGTTATTTTACTGGAACAGCTTCGGACGATCGATAAGAGAAGGCTGAAAGATAAAATCTGTCATCTGACGCCTGAACAGCTGGCCCTTGTGAACGAAGCACTGAAAATCAGCCTGGATCTGCCTACATAAGGGGTATTTTTGGCGCGGTTCACGGTTGACGAATGAGAAAGATCGTGCTATATTCTATATTATATGGGCTTCTGCCGTTTTTCGGGGAAACCTTTTTACAGAAAAGTAATACTTTAAATAAAGGAGACAAAAGAGGTATGTCAGGACATTCAAAATTTGCCAATATTAAGCATAAGAAAGAAAAAAACGACGCAAAAAAAGGTAAAATCTTTACCATCATCGGCCGTGAGATCGTAATCGCTGTCAAAGAGGGCGGACCGGATCCGGCAAACAACAGCAAGCTGCGTGACGTTATCGCAAAAGCAAAAGCAAACAACATGCCGAACGATACCATCGACCGCGGTATTAAAAAAGCTGCCGGAGATGCAAACGCAGACAACTACGAGCGTATCACCTACGAAGGTTATGGTCCGAATGGTATCGCGATCATCGTAGAGACTCTGACCGACAACAAGAACCGTACAGCAGCAAACGTAAGAAGCGCTTTCACCAAAGGAAACGGAAGCGTTGGAACACCGGGATGCGTATCCTACATGTTCGACAAAAAAGGCCAGATCATCATCGACAAAGAAGAGTGCGAAATGGATGCTGACGATCTGATGATGCTTGCTCTGGATGCAGGCGCAGAAGACTTCGCAGACGAAGAGGACAGCTACGAAATCATTACCGATCCGGATGACTTCTCCGCAGTACGTGAGGCTCTGGAGAAAGACGGTATCGCCATGGCAGAGGCAGACGTTACCATGATCCCACAGACCTACGTAGAGCTGACCGATCCGCAGGCATTAAAAGATCTGAACCGTACCCTGGATCTGCTGGATGACGACGACGACGTACAGTACGTATACACCAATCTGGACGAGTAATTTCGCTGGAAATTACATAGAATCATAAGAATCTGCGCATACTGATGAAGCTATTTTGGAATAGCAGAAAAGAGGAAATCCGTATGGCAGAATCACAGAAAAACCAGACAGAAAAAGAAAATATTGTAGAACTGAAGACCAACATTTATCTGCTGTCCATCATCGGCGAGGTGGAGGGGCATGAATCACTCGGCGAGCGCACGAAAGCGACGCGCTATGAGCACATTCTCCCTGCTCTTGCCCGTGCCGAGGAGGACAAAAGTATTGATGGTCTTCTGATTCTCCTGAATACCGTAGGCGGAGATGTGGAGGCCGGTCTTGCAATTGCAGAGATGATTGCGTCCATGCGAAAGCCTGCGGTATCGCTCGTTTTGGGGGGCGGTCATTCGATCGGTGTCCCGCTCGCAGTTGCAGCAGACTATTCGCTGATCGTGCCGAGTGCCACCATGGTCATTCACCCGGTGCGTACAAACGGCATGTTCATCGGTGTTGCACAGACGTACCGTAATATGGAAAAGACGCAGGATCGGATCACAGGTTTTGTATCGGCCCATTCGAAAATCACCAAGGAACGGCTCGAGGAGCTGATGCTCGATACGAAAATGCTGGTCAAGGATGTCGGAACAATGCTGGACGGCCCGCAGGCAGTGGAAGAAGGCCTGATCGACGAGGTCGGCGGCATTGCCCGCGCGCTCGAAAAGCTGAATGAGCTGATGAAAAAGGCAGCAGGGACAGAAAATTGACTTCACGGCGCGGCTTGTGTTTCAGGGGATTTTGTGTTAGAATGAGTTCGCTGTGAAAATTCGAACGGAAGTTTTGTCCGGACTTTCACAAAAGAGAAAAATAAGGGAACAGGATAAAAAAATGACAGTAATAGAAGCTTTATTTCTGGGTCTGATCCAGGGAATCACGGAATTCCTGCCGATCAGCAGCTCCGCACATCTGATTATCTTCCGTCACTTTATGAAGATCGAAGATACGCAGACGGTGTTTTTCAATGTGCTTTTGCACTTTGGCTCCATGATTGCAATTCTGCTCACATTTTCGAAGGAATGGAAACGTCTCTTCCTCGCGTTGTGCGGAATCATAATCGATCTGTTTCATAATTTAAAGGAACACTTTTCCAGTCAGCATCAGGAGGGAAAGCAGTACCGGAAGGTGCTCGGCAGCAACTACCGTATGCTTGCTTTCCTGCTGATTCTGACCACCATCCCGACTGCTGTAATCGGCGGCATGATTCAGAGCCTTGTCACACTGACCTCCTCGAATCTGCTGGCACCTGGCGTTGGTCTGTATCTGACGGCGATTCTGCTTGTGGTGGCAGATATGCTTCCGGAGGGAGAAAAAACGCAGAAAAATTTAAAGCCGAAAGATGCACTGATTGCCGGATTCTTCCAAGGCTTTTCCACGATTCCGGGTCTTTCCCGTCTTGGTTCGACTATTTCTGCGTGTGTGATCGGCGGCATGACCCGTTCGTACGCTGTGAAATACTCTCTGATTGTGAGTGTTCCGGCGATTATCGGGGCAACGATCGTTGAACTTGCGACCATGGGAAAAAATAAAATTGTTTTTCATCCGGTATATCTGGTCGGCGTTTTCATGGCGGCACTTGCCGGTTACTTTACGATCCGCATTCTGATGCGTGTGGTGAAAAAACGGAAACTGAAATATTTTGCTTTGTACTGTCTTCTTGTCGGGACATTCTCCATTGCAGGATATTTTCTGCTGTAATACGAGAAAGGGGAGAAGTTCTGCATGGCAAATACAACAAAGGGAAGCGGGAAGACAAAGAAAAAAACTTCTGCTTCCGGAACAGCAAAAAAGAAACAGACCCAAACAACGGCCAGAAAAACAACGGTGAAAAAGAGCAGTACCGCAAAACGTACCTCCGGCACAAGGAAAAACACAGTCCGTGAGCCGATGGACGAGGGAGTGCGCGCAGAAATTATTCTGCTTTCCGTGCTTGCTGTTTCGATTCTGCTGATGCTCAGTAATTTCGGTATGGGCGGCGTGATCGGACAGGCTGTCTGCGACTTCTTTTTCGGCCTTTTCGGCGTGACAGAGTGGGCAGCACCGGTTCTGATCTTCTTTGGAACAGCATTTTACATAGCAAACAGACAGAACTTTTTAATTGTGCGGAAAACCGGGGGAGCGATCAGCTGTTTCGTCTTTTTCTGCGCTTTTATGCAGCTTCTGGCGTCCGGCTATACGAGAGATACGACATTTCTGGATTACTATTTTGACAGCGCCTACGATCATCTCGGCGGAGGAATCTTAGGAGGGTCTGTCGTGAAAATTCTCGGCATGGGATTCGGCCAGATCGGTGCGTGGGTGATTATTGTGATCGCCATCGTGATTTCCGTGATCGTGATGACGCAGAAGCCGATTCTCGCGCCGATCCATGAAAAGACGAATGACCACCGCCGGATGGCGGAGGAGCGCCGCCAGGAGCGTCTGGCGCGCCAAGCTGCGATGGAGGAAGAGGAAGGAAAAGAGCTGATTCTTGAGCCAGTGGAGGAACCGAAAAAAGCCGGGAAGAAAAAGAAATCCCGCCTTCTTTCTCATGTGGAATCGAAGGCTGATTTAAACGAAAACGACGATACCCATCAGATGGATATGCCGGAGCTTTCGATTCACCGTGGTTCTGTGCCGGCTGAAGAGCCGGAAAAGACGGAACCGGAGATGACACGGCAAGCTGCAGAAGAGGCGAAAAAAGAGAAAACGTCTGCGGATCATACGAGAAATCCGCGGTCTTCCTATGAAGAGATCGAGGCGGATGTAGACGGCATTCGTCAGGAAATCGGGAAAAAAGCAGAGGAAAAGCGGCCGGAGTACAAAACACCGCCGATGAATCTTCTGAAAAAAGGGACGCGCGGTGCCATGGGCGATTCCGATGCGCATCTGCGGGAAGTAGCGCGGAAACTGGAGGAGACGCTGGACAGCTTCGGTGTCAAAGTTACAGTCAATAACGTAAGCTGCGGACCGACCGTCACACGGTATGAGCTGATGCCGGAACAGGGCGTGAAAGTAAGCCGGATTGTCGGATTGACCGACGATATCAAGCTGAGTCTTGCAGCAGCAGATGTCCGCATTGAGGCACCGATCCCGGGAAAATCCGCAGTCGGAATCGAGGTTCCAAATAAGACGAACACGGCCGTGATGCTGCGTGATCTTCTTGAAACACCGGAGTTTAAGAACTTTTCTTCGAATCTGGCCTTTGCTGTCGGAAAAGACATCGCCGGTCAGCCGGTCATCGCAGATATCGCGAAAATGCCTCATCTTCTGATCGCCGGTGCGACCGGTTCCGGTAAATCGGTCTGCATCAACACGCTGATTATGAGTATTATTTATAAGGCAAAACCGGAAGACGTCAAACTGATCATGATCGACCCGAAGGTCGTTGAGCTTTCTGTTTATAACGGCATTCCGCACCTTTTTATCCCTGTTGTCACAGACCCGAAAAAGGCTTCCGGAGCTCTGAACTGGGCGGTTGCGGAGATGACAGACCGTTATAACAAATTTGCGGAATTCAACGTGCGCGATATGAAAGGCTACAATGCGAAAGTTGCCGAGCTGCCGCCGGATGAAAACGGCAAAAAACCGGAAAAACTGCCGCAGATCGTCATTATCGTGGACGAGCTTGCCGACCTGATGATGGTTGCGCCGGGAGAAGTGGAGGATGCGATCTGCCGTCTGGCACAGCTTGCCCGTGCGGCCGGCATCCATCTGATTATTGCAACACAGAGACCTTCCGTCAATGTCATCACTGGTCTTATCAAGGCAAATATGCCGTCCCGTATTGCATTCTCGGTTTCTTCCAGCGTAGATTCCCGTACGATCCTCGACATGGGAGGTGCGGAAAAACTGCTTGGAAAAGGCGATATGCTCTACAAGCCGCAGGATTACCAGAAACCGGCCCGTCTGCAGGGATCCTTTGTTTCGGATAAAGAGGTCAGCGATGTCGTTGCCTACTTAAAAGATCACTACGGCGAGAACGCTTATGATCCGGATATCGAAAAACGGATTCACACCGTAAGCCTGGATGGCGGTTCTGCCGCAGGCGGCGGAGATAACCGCGATAATTACTTCGTGGAAGCCGGAAAATTTATCATCGAAAAAGATAAGGCATCGATCGGCATGCTCCAGAGAGTGCTGAAAATCGGTTTCAACCGCGCGGCCAGAATCATGGATCAGCTCGCGGATGCCGGTGTCGTAGGACCGGAGGAAGGAACCAAGCCGAGAAAAGTTCTGATGTCCATGGAACAGTTCGAAAATTATCTGGAGGAACACGGATGATGGGAAAAGATGTTGTCCGTTGTTTACAAATAACCGGAAACGTGATAAAGTATTAACATAAAATGCGCGAAAATCCAAGTCGTGCTTTTGTTAAAATATTTCTAACAAGATTAGGAGGATATTATGTACAAGATTCAAGAAGCGGAAATGCTCGCGAATAACATCTACCGTATGGTAGTAGAAGCACCGCGAGTAGCACAGCACTGCCTCCCTGGACAGTTTGTTATTGTCAAGGCAGATGAAGAAGGAGAAAGAATTCCTCTGACCATTTGTGATTACGATAGAGAAGCAGGAACTATCACCATCGTATTCATGCCGATCGGAGAATCTACCAAAAAAATGAAAGATCTCAAAGCGGGAGATGCTTTCATGGATTTCGTAGGACCTCTGGGGCAGCCGTCCGAGTTCTGCAGCGAAGATATCGAAGAACTGAAGAAAAAACGGATCGTATTCGTAGCCGGCGGTGTTGGAACTGCACCGGTTTACCCGCAGTTAAAATGGCTGCATGAGCATGGAATCACTGCTGACGCCATTGTCGGAGCAAAGACAAAAGATCTCGTTATTCTCGAGAAAGAAATGTCTGCTGTCAGCAATCTGTACATAACCACAGACGATGGTTCTTACGTAAGAAAAGGTATGGGTACCGATGTACTCCGCGACCTTGTACAGAACCAGGGCAAACAGTATGATGTCTGTGTTGCCATCGGACCGATGATCATGATGAAATTCGTATGTCTTCTGACAAAAGAACTGAACATCCCGACCGTTGTCAGCATGAACCCGATCATGGTAGACGGAACCGGTATGTGCGGTGCCTGTCGTCTAATGGTAGGCAATGAAGTAAAATTTGCCTGCGTAGACGGACCGGAGTTTGACGGTCATCTGGTAGACTTCGACCTGGCTATGAAACGTCAGCAGATGTATAAGACAGAAGAGGGAAGAGCTCTCTTAAGATACCAGGAAGGCGCAACCCATCACGGTGGATGCGGCCAGTGCGGAGGTGACAAATAATGGCAAAGGGATTAAACAGAGTACCGGTACGTGAGCAGGAGCCGAAGGTACGTGCCACAAATTTTGACGAGGTATGTCTTGGATACAACAAAGACGAAGCAGTAGAAGAAGCACAGCGCTGCCTGGGCTGTAAAAATGCAAAATGTATCACAGGATGCCCGGTTAATATCAACATTCCGGCATTCATTGCACAGGTAAAAGAAGGAAACTTCGAGGAAGCATACAAAATTATCGGTGAGTCCAGTGCACTCCCGGCAGTCTGCGGCCGTGTATGTCCGCAGGAGAGCCAGTGCGAGGGCAAATGTGTCCGCGGAATCAAAGGCGACGCTGTTTCCATCGGTAAACTGGAGCGTTTCGTTGCTGACTGGGCAAAAGAAAACGGTATCAAACCGGTTCCGGCAGCAGAGAAAAACGGCCACAAGATCGCGGTTATCGGTTCCGGCCCTGCAGGTCTTACCTGCGCAGGAGACCTTGCAAAACTTGGCTACGATGTAACCATCTTCGAGGCACTTCACAAAGCCGGCGGTGTATTAAGCTACGGTATTCCGGAGTTCCGTCTTCCGAAAGACAAAGTAGTTGCCGCTGAAATCGAGAACGTAAAATCTCTCGGTGTTAAAATTGAGACCAACGTTATCATCGGAAAATCCGTTACCATCGACGAGCTGTTAAAAGACGAAGGATTTGAAGCAGTATTCATCGGTTCCGGTGCTGGCCTTCCGATGTTCATGGGAATCCCGGGTGAGAACGCAAACGGCGTATTCTCCGCAAACGAGTTCCTGACCAGAAACAACCTGATGAAAGCATTCCGCGATGATTACGATACCCCGATCGCACACGGCAAGAAAGTTGCTGTAGTCGGCGGCGGCAACGTAGCTATGGACGCTGCAAGAACCGCACTTCGTCTCGGCGCAGAGGTACACGTTATTTACCGTCGTTCTGAGGCAGAGCTTCCGGCCCGTGCAGAGGAAGTTCATCATGCAAAAGAGGAAGGTATCATCTTCGACCTTCTGACCAACCCGGTAGAAATTCTGACCGACGACAAAGACTGGGTAACCGGTATCCGCTGCATCCGTATGGAGCTTGGCGAGCCGGACGCTTCCGGAAGAAGAAGACCGGTTGAGATTCCAGGATCTGAGTTCGAAATTGAAGTAGACGAAGTTATCATGTCTCTTGGTACTTCCCCGAACCCGCTGATTTCTTCCACCACCTACGGTCTGGATGTCAACAGAAGAAAATGTATCGTAGCTGAGGAAGAAACCGGAAAGACCAGCAAAGAGGGCGTTTACGCCGGCGGTGACGCTGTAACAGGTGCAGCAACCGTTATCCTTGCTATGGGTGCCGGAAAAGCCGGAGCTAAAGGAATTGATGAGTATATCAAAAGCAAAAATGCATAAGGCATTGCTTTTCTAAACTAAAAGCCATATAGACGCGGACAAAAAGTGATCTATATGGCTTTTGGTGTTTTTGACAGATATCCGAAAGGGTTTTAAGATTACAGAATGAAAATTACGATATTAACAGTAGGAAAAATAAAAGAGAAATATCTGCGGGATGCGATCGCCGAGTATTCGAAGCGCCTCAGCCGCTATGCAAAGCTGGAAATTATCGAGGTGGCGGATGAAAAAACGCCGGACAACGCGAGTGAAACCGTAGAGACGAATATCAAAAATAAAGAAGCAGAGCGCCTTCTCAAATATATCCGGGATGACGCTTATCTGATTACATTGGAAATTAAGGGAAAACAGCTCACATCCGAGGCGCTGGCCCAGAAAATAGATACGCTCGGCGTGCAGGGAACGAGCCATATTATTTTTGTGATCGGTGGTTCCTTAGGGCTTGGCGAGGAAGTTCTGAAGCGTTCAAACTATGCGCTCAGTTTTTCGAAAATGACATTTCCGCATCAGTTGATGCGGGTTATTCTGCTGGAACAGATTTACCGGAGCTACCGCATTAACTGCGGGGAGCCATATCATAAATAGCTGCGAATAAGAGAGGTGTGATTGCGATGCGTGAAATGCGTTTAAAAAAGCGGGAGATTACAGATCCTGAAATTTTAAGAGAAATTCTGGAAAGCTGCGAGGTTGTGCGGATCGGGGCGATGGATGAGGAAGGCATGTTTATCGTGCCGATGAATTATGGATATGATGTCCGGGAAGAAGATGGAACTCTTCACGTCTGTCTGTACCTGCATGGGGCAAAAGAAGGGCGGAAGGCGGCTGCATTTGCAGCGGATCCGCGCGTGGCGGTGGAGATGGATTACAACCATGAAGTGATTACAGGTGACTATACGTGTGCGTATTCCTATGCGTACCGCAGTATCATGGGAAACGGAACCATCACGGAGGTGACAGATCCGGAGGTAAAGAAGAAAGGCCTGGAAAAAATCATGGCGCATATCGCACCGGAGGCGAAGATCGCTTTTCTGCCGGAGATGGTGGAGCGCGTTGCCGTATGGCGCATAGACATCGATACATTTACCGGCAAAGAGCGCAGACGAAAATAGAGTGTTCGAAGCTCCGCAGGCGCAGACGGAAAAAGACAGCAGAAAGGACAGCAGAAATGATTAAAATTGATCTGATTACAGGCTTCCTTGGCTCAGGGAAGACGACTTTTTTGAAACAGTACGCAAAGTATCTGATGGCACAGGGAAAGAACATCGGCATCCTGGAGAATGATTTTGGGGCAGTCAATGTGGATATGCTGCTTCTGCAGGAACTGCGCGGCGATCAGTGCGAGCTGGAGATGATTTCCGGCGGATGCGACAAAGAGACACACCGCAGACGGTTCCGCACAAAACTGATCTCGATGGGCATGAGCGGCTACGACCGCATTCTCGTGGAACCGTCGGGGATTTACGATGTGGATGAGTTCTTTGACACGCTGTACGACGAGCCGTTGAACCGCTGGTATGAGGCGGGAAGCGTCATCACGATTCTGGATGCCGGGCTCGATGAGAAGCTGTCGGAGGAAGAAGAGTATCTGCTGGCTTCCGAGGCGGCGAACGCTGGTAAAATCGTGCTGAGCAAAGTACAGAATGTTTCGGAGGAAAAGAAAGAAGAAACGATTGCCCATCTGAACCGCACGCTCGAGCAGGCAGGCTGCAGAAGACAGTTTTCTGATGCAGAAATTTTACAGAAAAACTGGGATGATCTGACAGAGGATGATTTCAAAATGCTCTCCGAATGCAGTTACCGTTCGGAGGATTACCGGAAGCTGGATTTCGGCGAGCAGCAGACATTTGATTCGCTCTGCTTTCTGGAGCCGAAGATTACGGAAGAAGCGCTGAAAAAGGCAGCAGAAGCAATCTTTGCGGATCCATCATGCGGCAATGTATTCCGGATCAAAGGAATTGTAAAGACGGGCGAAACTGTGTGGAGCGAAATCAATGCGACGCGGGAACAGATGACATTCCAGGCAGTGCCGGAGAGCCAGGAAGTGCTGATTGTAATCGGCGCGGGGCTTTCGAAAGAGCGGATTAGTGGAATTCTCGGAATTAAGTAAAAAATGGAGCATGACGGAAAGGGGTATTTTCCATCATGCTCCTGCTGGTTTGGCTAAATAGCAGTTACTGTGAAATGCGCTGCCGTTCTGACAGTGTGGGGAACGGAATGATTTTGGAATCCCGTGCATCATCCGGTGTACAAAGAGCAGTCAACGGCTGCGGCTGATTTTCCATGGTCTGGAAGGAGAGAATGCCATCTTTCCATAAAACGACATCATCCGGTGAATGGACGGCAAAATAGCGGTGCAGCACATCGAAAAGAGAGGATGGAACTGCCGCAAGATCGTGCTCGGGATCGCTGGAATATAGAAAGATCCGGCTTCCCGGAAAACGACGGGAATGGATACCGGCAGAGGGAGCGGTAAAATCCGGGTTTTCGGTAAAATATAAGGATCTTTCTGCAGGTCCGGAAAACGGAATAGACAGCGTTGTGGAAACAACTGGCGCTTCTTCTGCAAGGGCTGGCTGCTTCTGAAATTTGCACAGGAATGGTATATTTTGAAAAAATGTATATTTCTTTCTCATAAGACTCACCTTTCAGCCGGAAAAGATCTGGCATTTGGCAGGGTGGATGTTATCGTTTACTTTAATTTTATCTTATCAGAAGTGCAGAAATAACAGGGTTAAACATTTGTAAAAAGCGTGTAAAACATCTTAAAGAGAAAGAAAAGAGAGGGGAAATCATATGGAACAGGAAGTAATGCAGGCCATTCGGGCAGAACTGGAAAGCAATATAGATGCAAAATACCGGGAATTTCACAGCTCTCTTGTTCCGGGACAGAACTGTCGGATTCTTGGTGTCCGCATTCCGGTTTCGCGACGGATTGCAAAAGCGACAGCAAGAGACCATTATGAAGTTTATACCGAACAGTTTAATCCGGAAGTCTACGAGGAGCTTCTGATCCGCGGAATGATGATCGGCTACGGAAAGCTGACCCGTGCAGAACAGACGGCAGAACTGGACTGCTTCGTGCCGATGATCAACAGCTGGGGAATCTGTGACAGCTCCTGTGCAACGTGCCATTTTATGAAGAAAGACCAGGAGTATTGGTATGGATATCTGCAGAAATGGCTGAAAAGCAGCCGGGAATATGAAATCCGGTTTGGTGTTGTGTGTCTGCTGGACTTTTTTATCAACGAAGCGTATATCGATGCTGTGCTGGAGGAGATGAAAAAGATTCATCACGATGGCTATTACGTAAAAATGGCCGTCGCCTGGGCAGTATCGATCTGTTATATTCATTTTCCGGAAAAAACACAGAAACTGCTGAAAGAAAACAGTCTCGATGACTGGACACATAACAAAACAATTCAGAAAATCAGAGAGTCGCTGCGGATCAGCAAAGAAGAAAAAGAGATGCTGAAAACCTGGAAGAGATAAAAAGAAAACCGTATCGCCGCGTTTTGAATATCGCAGCAATACGGTTTTCTTTCTCTTTTTTGAACTTATTCGTCCCATCCCTCAAAAAGCCGGATGTTGACGGCAATATTTCTTGCAATTTCACCTTCGCTTTTCCCGAGATCTGCCACATCCGATACCGGCGGAAAATCAGGTTCTTCTTCCGTCAGTTCCAGAGAGATCCAGTCATAGGCGGAGTGAATGGCATCTTCCAGCGCCTCGTCGAGGGTATCCCCTTTTGCATAGCAGCAGGCGAGATCTGGAAAATAACCTTCGTAGGTTCCCTGTTCGGTTTTATGAAAAACGGCTGGATAAGTAAATTTCATAGTGTTTCTTCCTTCTTCCTTTTCTTTTTCACGGAAATTCTTTTTTATCGTAGCACTTTTTCTCAAAAGATACAATGCCTAAAATACAATTGATCGTATTTGTAATCTATGCTAGAATGAAAAACAGATAATTGGAAAATACAAATGAAACCAAGGGAGGATTTCTCTTTGATAAAAGTAATTTTGTGGGACATCGACGGAACACTTCTGAATTTTAAGATGTCGGAACGATATGCAATTGAGTACTGTTTCAACAAGTTTCATATGGGAACCTGCACGGACGAAATGCTGCAGCGCTACAGCGTGATCAACCGCGGTTACTGGGAGCGGCTGGAGACGGGAGAGCTTACGAGAGAACAGGTGATGCTTGGACGATTCCATGAATTTTTTGAATCGGAAGGACTGCCGACGGATCAGGTAAAGGTATTCAATGATGAATATCAGATCCGCCTCGGCGATAAGGCTTTCTTCTGCGATCACGGAGATGAACTGGTAAAACAGCTGAAAGCTACCGTAAAACAGTATGCAGTAACAAATGGAACCACTGTTGCACAGGAGCGTAAACTCCGCTTTTCCGGGCTTGATCAGCTTCTGGACGGCGTTTTTATCTCGGAACAGGTCGGTGTGGACAAGCCGCAGAAGGCTTTTTTTGATGCGGTATGGAACGAAATCGGAAGTTATGCACCGGATGAGGTTGTGATCGTCGGCGACTCCCTTACAAGTGATATCCGCGGCGGAAAAAATGCAGGAATCCTGACCTGCTGGTACAACCCGGATCATCTTCCGAACAAAATTGAAGTTACACCGGACTGTACCATCGACAATCTTCAGGATATCCTTTCGTATCTGGATGAAAGCAGGTGATTTGCTAATGAGAACACGCGTATTACAGGAAAAAAATTATGCGGAGCGGATGCAGAATGGTGTGGAGCCGTACCTCGCCGCTCATGCAGAAGAATTTTACTGGGAAAGGGAGAGCGGTCATCCGATTCATGTTCTTCGTTACCGCGCATTCCGTCCGAGAGGTGTTGTTGTAATCTCACACGGTTTTACGGAAAATGCAGAGAAATATAAAGAGATCGTGTATTATTTTATCAAAGAGCATTTTCATGTTTATCTGCCGGAACACTGCGGCCACGGAAAGAGCTACCGTCTGGTGGATGATCCGTCGCTTGTTTATGTCGATTCCTACCATCGTTATGTAGAAGATCTGCTCTTTGTTGCACGAAAAGCAAAAGCAGAGGCATGCGGTCTTCCGCTCGTTCTCTATTCTCACTCGATGGGCGGAGGAATCGCAGCAGCAGCGGCCGCCAAAGCGCCGCATCTGTTCCGGAAAGTGGTCTTGAGTTCGCCGATGATCCGTCCGCTGACCGGAAAAGTGCCGTTCGCCGATGCAAAACGGATCGCAGCTTTTGCCTATGCCACAGAACGAGGCACACAGTATGTGGTAGGACAGAAACCATACCAGGGAATCGAAAGCTTTAAACAAAGTTCGTCCCTCTCCCGTCCGCGCTTTCTCTATTACCAGCAGAAGCGGGAAAAAGAGCCGCTGTATCACCTAAATGCCGCTTCTTACGGATGGCTCCATGCCGCCGCACATCTGTACCGCGATCTGATGCGGAGCGGATGGAAACGGATCGAGGCTCCTGTCCTTTTATTTCAGGCGGAGAACGATCATCTTGTGTCCAACCGTGCCCAGGAGCGGATGATCCGGAAAATGGCAGAACGCCGTCCCGGTATGGCAAAAATGGTAAAAGTACCGGGCGCAAAGCATGAATTGTTTGGAACCAGAGGGCGCATGCTCCAGACGTACTGGAATATGGTATTTGCTTTTCTGGAAAAAGATCTGTAACAAAAGAGAAGGGATGACAAAATGACACAGACAGAAATCGAAGAATATATTACCCAGTTTCCTATCTATCAGTATGCATTTGTAAAACCGGAGGACATCGAATTCAATGACCGGGTCCGCCAGATCTGCAAAAAGGAGTGCTCCCGCTACGGAGCCTCCTGGTCCTGCCCGCCGGCGGTAGGCACTGTTGAAGTCTGTAAGGAGCGTTGCATGAACTACGATCACGTTCTGTTCTTCTCCAGCATCGCAGAAGTGGACAACATCATGGATATGGATGAGACATTAAAAACAAAATCGGAGCACGAAAAAATCACACGCGAAATCGAGCAGCATTTAAAAGACAAAACCCTGCTCACCTTCGCCCTTTCCTCTGATTCCTGCCAGCTCTGCGATAAATGTACCTACCCGAGAGGCGGCTGCCGCCATCTTGAACTGATGCATCCATGCATCGAGAGCCACGGCATCGTTGTTGCAAACCTGATTGAAAAAAACATGATGGATTATTACCTCGGCGAGCATATGGTCATATGGTTCAGCATGATTTTCTATAAAGAATCGTAATCTGTGATGTAATTTTCCATTCTTTCAAACGTATTTACAGTAGAGGATTTCGCTGTAAGAAATTCAGAAAATACACAAGAGGGGGAATGAAATATGCTGAGAAAGGCAGGAAATTTTCTCAGGTATCTGTTCGGTATTCTGATGATGCTGGCGGGAGCCGGTTACTGGAAAGAGGAGAAGGCATATGCATTGTCACTGCTGCTGCTTGGAATCTTTTTGCTTCCGGTTACCTGGAATACGATAAAGAAACGGTTTCATGTGGCGAAAGCACTTCCTGTGCTGCTTCCTGTGCTGCTGCTGGTTTCCGCCTGTGCGCTGACACCTGTGACGTACAGCAGTAAGGAAACACAGAAGGCATCTGCAGAGTCTGTTTCCGTCAGCGTTACGGCAGCGCCGACGAAAAAAGCGACGCCGACCCCGACTGAAACATCAACACCAACGCCGACAGCAACACCGACCGAAACACCAACGCTGACCGCTACCCCGACTCCGACTGCTATCCCAACTCCAACGGCTGACCCGACCGAGACGCCGACACCTGAGCCAACCATAGAAGCTGCGGCGGAAGAAACCGTCGAAACGCAGGCAGCGGAAGAATCACAGCCGGCAGTGACTGCCGAAGAACCGCAGGTAACGGAAGCACCGCAGGAATCGGATCCGTATGGCGGACAGCTCGTCTGGATTTCAGAGACCGGATCGAAGTACCATAACAAAAATAACTGCGGCAGAATGAATCCGGATCGGGCATATCAGATGACGAGAGAAAATGCAGAAGCCCAGGGGTATGAACCCTGCAAAAAATGTTTTTAAAAAAGAGAAATGAAACCCCGCAGCCTGATCGGGCAGGAAACCCCAGCGGCTGCGGGGTATTTTTGTGCTTTTTTCTGCATAAAATAGCGATAGAACAAAAAGCAGACCCGCAAAGCGGAGGAGGTTTTGGATGCGAAAAAAGAAAAAGCAGAAAAAATCACTCCATCCGCCGGGCGGGGAGCTGCTTTCGGCGATGCAGGTTCCGTCAGATCTTGCTTTTGGCGAGCCGGTTGTGACGTTTTACGGCGGGAGAGAAGTGCAGATTGAAAATTACCGCAGGATTCTGGAATATAATGCGTGCCGCCTCTGTGTGCTTACACAATATGGCAGGCTGCTCCTTGTGGGAGAGGGAATCCGGATTGTTTCGTATTCCGGGGAGGAGATGCGGGTGGAAGGGAGAATCGATCAGGTGACGTTTCAATAAGTGTAATGATTCCAATCATTCCAATGCTGAAAAGGGGGTGTGCGTTTGCAGAGGGGAAAGGCTTTCTGGAAAGGCAGTGTGCGGATTCGTGTGACGGGCCGTGAACCGGAGCGTTTTTTCAATCTGTGCGGGCACCATAACATCACACTGTGGGACGTGACAGAACACCAGGGCTGTTTTGAGATGAGCCTTCTGCCGGAAGATTTTTTCCGCCTCCTGCCGATCCGCCGCAAGAGCGGTGTGCGCATCCGAATACAGAAAAAACAGGGACTGCCTTTCTTTTACCGGCGAAGTTTAAAAAGAAAGGCATTTTTTATTGGTATTTTTCTCTGCCTGGCGGGACTTTACACGCTGTCGCAGTTCATCTGGAATATTCATGTGGAAGGAAACTACGCGAACAGTACGCAGACGATTTTAAATAGCCTGGACGCGGCCGGGATTCATCATGGAAGCTGGAAAAAACGTGTGGACTGCAGCCAGACCGCATCGTATCTGCGGGAGCAGTTTCCGAATCTGACCTGGGTGTCCGCAAAAATAGAAGGGACGCAGCTTGTCCTTGCGGTAAAAGAAAACGTAGACGGCTATGTGATCGAAGAAAAAGCAGATGATCCGCAGAATCTTGTGGCGAAAAAAGAAGGGACGGTCGTGCGTATTATCACACGGAACGGCATTCCGCAGGTGCTCCCCGGTGATACATGTCAAGCGGGAGACATTCTTGTAAAGGGCGAGATTCCGCTTGTGAATGACAGTGGGGAAACGTATGATTATTCTTATGTTCACGCAGACGCGGATATTGACCTTGAGACGACGTGGTACTATTATGATACCTTTCCGCTTTCCCATACGGTACGGACATATCAGAAAGCAGAGAAAAAAACGCCGGTATTTCAGATTTCTGCTTACCGATTTTTCCTTGGAAATCTGCTGCCGGAGAATTTTGTGGAGAGTTTGCGGAGCATGACCGGAACGGCGGATCAGAAAACAGAGAAAAGGGAAAATGGAGCAGACGAGGAAGTATCCCTTCAGCAGCTTTATCTGACAGAAAACTTTGCCCTTCCGTTTTATTTCGGCTACCGTCAGAAATTTCCTTTTGAAGTTCAGAAAGAAACTTACTCAGAACACGAGGCAAAAGAAAAAGCCTCGCAGAATTATCAGAAATTCCACAGAAATTTATCAGAAAAAGGACTTCAAATATCGGAGAATCATGTTACAATAGAACTTAACGATACGTCATGTATCACAAAAGGGACACTTCGCGTGATAGAACGGGCCGTAGAAGCACAGCCCTGCGAAATGCAGAAGATGTCGGATGGAAAGGAAACAATGGTAGATGAACAGCAATAACAACATGATAGAACTGCAGATGGAACTGCCCATCGAACATGAAAAGAAAGTATTCGGCCAGTTTGATGAACACATCAAAATCCTGGAGAGATCCCTGGCGGTTACGCTGATCTCCCGGGACGGCGTTTTAAAAATTGTAGGCCCGGCATCGAATGCAGCGCGCGCAAAGGAATGTCTGACACAGCTTCTGGAGCTCTCACGCCGCGGAAATGATATCACCACACAGAACGTCAATTATGCAATCTCACTTGTTATGGAGGACAGCGGAAGCAGCCTTGCGGAAATCGACAGCGACTGCATCTGCCACACCGTTGCAGGCCGTCCGGTCAAACCGAAAACACTCGGTCAGAAAGCGTACGTGGATGCGATCCGGGAAAAGATGATCGTCTTCGGCGTCGGCCCTGCCGGAACCGGAAAAACATACCTTGCAATGGCGATGGCGATCACCGCGTTCCGAAACGATGAAGTAGGACGTATTATCCTGACGCGTCCGGCGATTGAGGCGGGTGAAAAACTCGGTTTCCTGCCTGGCGACCTGCAGAGTAAAATTGACCCGTATCTGCGGCCGCTCTACGACGCGCTGTATCAGATCATGGGAGCAGAGAGCTTCCAGAAAAACATGGAAAAAGGCCTGATTGAGGTTGCACCGCTCGCGTACATGCGAGGCCGTACGCTCGACAATGCGTTTATTATCCTTGATGAGGCACAGAATACGACACCGGCGCAGATGAAGATGTTCCTGACCCGTATCGGTTTCGGTTCCAAAGTCATTGTAACCGGAGATGCCTCTCAGAAGGACCTTCCTTCCGGTACACGCTCCGGCCTTGATGTGGCAATGCAGGTACTGAAAAAAGTAGACGGAATTTCCTTCTGCGAGCTGACGAGCAAGGACGTTGTCCGTCATCCGCTGGTGCAGAAGATTGTACAGGCTTACGATGAATATGAAAAGAAAGCAAAGCCGGAAAATCACAGCGGCAGAGCAAAAAGTACGACGAGAAAACGGAGGGAAAATAAATGACACTGACGTTTGAAAATGAACAGGATTTTGACCTTGGATTTGATCCGGAAGAGGTTGCAGCAGCGGTAATCAATGGTGTGCTGGATCAGGAAGCGTGCCCGTATGAGGCAGAAGTAGAACTGATTCTGACCGATCCGGAAAATATCCGCACCATGAACCGGGAACACAGAAACATTGACCGGGAGACAGACGTGCTTTCTTTCCCGATGGTAGATTATCCTTCTCCGGCTTCGTTCGATTTTCTGGAGACGGAAGAGGGAGATGACTGTTTTAACCCGGACAGCGGTGAGCTGATGCTGGGTGATATCGTAATTTCTGTTGCGCGCGCAAGAGCGCAGGCGGAGGAATACGGTCATTCTTTAAGACGCGAATTTGCTTTTCTTGTTGCACACAGTATGCTGCATCTTCTGGGTTATGATCATATGACACCGGAGGAAGCAGCCGTGATGGAGGCAAAGCAGGAAGAGGTGCTGCAGCGTCTCGGTATCACAAGAGACTGATTGAAAGCAAAAAAAGGAGGGGTCTTTATCAAAAAGAGAGGGTTTTACACATTGGGGATTGCTCTGCTGGGAAGCATGATGCTGTTCGGATGCCGGAAAATTGGGGAAACGGCACCGGAAACTGCATCGGCAGGAACTTCTTATGTCTCAGAAGAGACAGCAGGGGAAAGCAAGACAGAAACGAAAGCTACGGAACCACCGGTCCCGACCGAAGATCCGGCACCGGAGCCGCTGGTTCCGGAAGCGATTGAGCCGACACCCGCGGAGGATGCGCTGCCGGAAGGTATGGTGAAAAGTTATCTGACAGGAGAACCTGTCGCCGAAGTACAGGGAAGAAGGCGCCCGGTGGCGGTTATGCTGAGCAATATCATCAGCGCCTGCCCGCAGAGCGGTATCAGCCGTGCGGGAGTGATCTATGAAGCGCCGGTCGAAGGCGGCATTACGCGCCTGATGGGGCTGTTTGAAAACTATGATGATCTCGAAAAGATCGGATCGGTGCGGAGCTGCCGTGAATATTATGTGTATCTGGCGGCTGGTTTTGATGCCCTGTATTATCATTACGGACAGGCGGCGTATGCGATTCCGCTTCTGGAGTCCGATCATATTGACAATGTGAACGGCATGGAATATTCGGAACAGGTGTATTACCGGACGTCGGACCGTCCGTCGCCGCATAATGCATATCTTGACGCAGCAGGTATTGCGGCGGGAATCGATCTCTGCGGCTACCGGACATCCTATAAGGAGGGCTATGACGGATTTTTCCAGTTTGCATCCCAGGCAGAACCGGAAACGCTGGAACAGGGACGAAATGCGGCTTATGTGGCACCGGGCGGATATTTCCACAACAATCCGTGGTTTTCCTACGATGAGGCGAGCGGCACATATCTGCGTTATCAGTTCGGGGAACCGCAGATCGATGAGATGACACAGGAACAGCTTGCGGTGAAGAACATTATCGTGCAGTACTGTTCCTGGAAAAAGTATGATGACAATGCGGAATATCTCGATATCGATGTGGTAAACGGCGGAACGGGAACGTATATCACAAGCGGAAAGGCCATCGACGTGACATGGAGCAAGGATGATCCGTGGGGCGTCACAAAATACCGGGACAGCAATGGAGAGGAGATTAAACTGAATCTTGGAAAAACATGGGTTCTGATTGTTTTAGATAATTATGCAGATGAGACTGAAATCCGGTGATAAAGCTGGATTTCAGGATTTTTCTCAGATCGGCTGGACAGATCCTGTGTTTTGCGGTAAGATAAAAAGAAAATCCGGTCATTTAACCGAATCAAGCAAGTCCCTCGCTTCTAAAGCGGTGGGATGAATTGTTAAAAGAAACATAACGGCAGTGGCAGGCGGAGAGAAATCGGTATCCTCCACTGACATGAGGCGAGTCACAGTCGAACTATTTTCGACATGTCAGACTCTGTGAAAATACCGACTGTGAGTTGAAACAAAGGAGAAAAATACAGAAAATGGAAATTAATATACAGAGAATCAACGAACTTGCCCGCAAGGCGAAAGCAGAGGGGCTGACACCGGCGGAGAAAGAAGAGCAGCAGAAGCTGCGGAGAGAATATATTGCAGCCGTGAAAATGAACCTCCGTACCCAGCTCGACAATATTGATATGCAGGAGAAAGACGGAACAATCGTAAATCTGGGGGAGCGCTATGGAAGCAAAAGGAAACATTAGAAAAGAAGTTTTTGCCCGAAGAAGAGCAGCCACACAGGAAGAAATTCAGGAAAAGAGCCGTATGATTTATGAAAAAATCACGGCTCTGCCGGAGTTTCTGGATGCGGACTGCTTTTTTGCGTATATGGACTTCAAAAAAGAAGTCATGACACGGGATCTGATCGAGAAGGCCCTGCAAATGGGAAAGACGGTCGCTGTGCCGCGCGTGGAAGGCGATGATATGGTTTATTATGAGATCAAAGATTTCTCCACGCTGAAATCCGGCTATTTTGGCATTATGGAGCCGGATGGCGGAAAGGTCTGCACGCGGGAAGAGGGCTTTCTGCTGGTACCCGGTGTGGCCTTTGATCCGGCGCGCCACAGAGTCGGATATGGAAAAGGATTTTATGACCGCTTTCTTGCCGCACATCCAGGGTTTACAACGGTTGCAGCGGCGTTTGAGTTTCAGCTGTTTGATGCGGTGCCGTTTGAAGAGACGGATGTTCTGCCGCAGATGCTGGTGACAGAGCAGAAGATTTACCGTTAGCAGCCAATCACGATAAGACAACACGAGGAGGAGACGAATATGATAAGTCTGGAAGAAATCGGAACAAGAGCCCGTGGGGCGGAACCTGTGCTTCGCATCATGGGGACAGAGACGAAAAACCGTGTGCTGAAAAAAGCAGCGGAAAATCTTGTGGCGGATGCCGATGCGATTATCGCGGCAAATGCGCTGGATATGGAGCATGGAAGAGAAAAAGGAATGTCCAAAGGTCTTCTGGACCGGCTGTTTCTGGATCAGAGTCGCATCGAGGCGATGGCGGAAGGTCTCTGTCAGGTATCCGAGCTGGACGATCCGATCGGGGAAGTTCTCGGTATGAAAAAACGGCCGAACGGTCTTCTGATCGGGCCGAAACGTGTTCCGCTTGGTGTTGTCGGAATCATCTATGAAGCACGTCCGAATGTAACAGCGGATGCGTTTGCACTCTGCTTTAAGACGGGAAATGTCGTGATTTTGAAGGGCGGAAGTGATGCGATCCACTCAAATATGGTGATTGTTGCCTCACTGCGGAAAACACTGAAGGAGGAGCAGGTGCCGGAGGATGCGCTGCTTCTGATCGAAGATACTTCACGTGAGACAACGGCACAGTTTATGAAGATGAACCGCTATGTCGATGTTCTGATTCCGCGCGGCGGTGCCGGACTGATCCGCGCTGTCGTGGAAAACAGCACGATTCCTGTCATTGAGACAGGAACCGGAAACTGTCATATCTACGTGGATGAGACAGCCGATCTTTCCATGGCAGTGGATATTATTCTGAACGCAAAAACACAGCGCGTCGGCGTATGTAATGCGTGTGAATCGATTGTGGTACACGAAAATGTACGTGAAAAACTGCTCCCGGTTCTGGAGGAACGATTAAAAGAAAAACATGTGGAAATGCGCGCAGACGAAAAGGCAAGAGAATACATGCCAGAAGCAGAAGAAGCGACAGAAGAGGACTGGGGAAAAGAGTATCTCGACTATATCGTATCCATTAAAACGGTTTCCTCTATCGACGAAGCGATCGCGCACATCAACCGCTACAACACAAAACACTCCGAAGCAATCATCACCAACAACTACACCCACGCCCAGAAATTCCTGGACGAAATCGATGCAGCTGTAGTCTACGTCAACGCCTCCACCCGCTTCACCGACGGCTTCGAATTCGGCTACGGCGCCGAAATCGGAATCAGCACCCAAAAACTTCACGCCAGAGGCCCAATGGGACTGCTGGCGCTGACGTCGATTAAAAATATCGTATACGGAACGGGACAGATCCGAAAATAAAAGAAGAAAGATCTTGTGTCAAAGGGCAATCCAATTGATCCTCAAAAGGCAAAACAGTTGATCCAGTGACCGAGTGCTAATCACCCATCACCCGATCACTGACCAACTCCCAACTGTCCCTTTTCCGGATCAACAGCCCAGACACAAGCCGAATCATTCATAAAACACAAAATGAAGACCTTGTAATCATAAAAATGTGGTTATGAGGTCTTTTTTTACGTTAATATCAAATTATACATAGATAAAAAGGCTTAAATACTGGGTTTTTGGGATGTGCAATTTTGAGATTTTCCGATAAAATTCGAGTTTCATCTGCTTTCGTTTGTTCCTAATCATTTTCATTCGCCCTCTTCAAATATCTGTCTCTTATACACATCTCCGAGCCCACGAGACATGCGCAGATCTC